>Ga0115000_10004759_pt1 | contig 11041 bp, 8 predicted proteins | sample ArcticOcean_MG_C_6_FD_89690 | JGI IMG/M metagenome (GOLD analysis project Ga0115000, IMG submission 89690) | Marine microbial communities from western Arctic Ocean - ArcticOcean_MG_CB8_128 | ecosystem: Environmental > Aquatic > Marine > Oceanic | place: Arctic Ocean: Canada Basin | collected... | reverse complement strand
TAATCCTCACCTGTTTTTGTTACTATTAAGCATACTATCTTCAATTATATTGCTAGTGGGTTATAATAAATACTATAAATTTTTTGATTTAGATAAAGATGACATTTAATAATTATTTCTTTTGAAAGACAAACCAATTATTTAGACCACATAATCTACTATATTCCATGCTATCTTTGACTTTGTATAGATCAGTGTTTCTAGTCCGTTTTACAAATTCTTTATCATTTTCCCTGATACTATCTGTTGATTCTATGAATTTAGTAAAACTATTAATTGGATCTTTGATAGGGTTATATTCCCCTTTCTTAAATGAGGGTAGTTCGGTAACCTCGAACCCATATTCTTTCATCATATCGATGAAGAAATTGAAGTTTACCAAGTACTCTACCAGTGGTTGTCCAATACTGGACATAAATACTTCTATCTCTTTTCCAACCATTAAATCCATAACCGTTTCATCATCTAATGTTCCTTTTTCATAATCAAACGATTCTATATCATATAATTTTTTGATTTGATAGATAAGTGATCCCATAGAATCTTTCATTTCAACTGTATCTGAACTCTGTTTTTCAAAGAGATCGAACACTTTCTTACCATCGTAACAGGTTCCTATAAAGTACCCCCCACTAGAACATAAATCTCTAACATTTTCGCAAAATCCTCGCAAAGTTTCTTCGCTCTTAAAATAATAATGAACCGAGAACTGACTACTCACAATATCGAAGCCTTGCTTTGCTATGCCTCCATATTCTTTTTGAATCTTATGGTATTCAGGGGGATATTTACCCGATTTATTAATTATCATTTCTAACATATTTTCACATATATCGGTTCTACCCAGACAACCCTGTTTCTGCATGATTGATTTACTGGTATCAAATTGTAAGAATAGTGATTTTGGTTTTTTTTCATTCAAATAATAATATCGTTGACCTGCTTCGTTCACATTTGAGGCGATATCAAGACATAACATAAATTCTATTTCATTTTTGATAGATAAGTATTTTTTGATATCGCCCCCTCTACCACACGATAAATCTGCTATCATTAATTTGTTTTTAAAATCTGGAGATGAACCAATGCGTGCTATTAGTTTGCTTTTAATGTAATTATGTAAATCACGAATAGGCGTGTCTTCACTTTCATATGAATCTACATAATATTCTTGCGAATCAGACACTTGTTTCGATACTTCATCAAAATCAATGACACCTTTAATCATTTGCGTAGATACGGGATTATTGATTGTTTTCCAAATGTTATTAGCGATTGTAAAATATTGTGGTTTTTCTTTATCATCTCTAATCCTAAGTGGAATCCAAGTATATCCTATATCGGAGTTAGGGTCGTACATCATTTCTATAATCTGTCCGTTCTCAATATCTCGTTTGTCTTTTTTACATATCATTTTATCATCGGTTAATGGGATATTTGTAATGTGTATATTATCGACTTTAAATTCAGGCGGATCGAAGTACTGAAAAGTCTTTTTATTCCTAGGTTTATCTGTTAATAAAGCCCAATTGAAATCAATGCCTGTATCGTCCTTTTCTTTGTATTGAACCGCTAATTGAACTTTTTGATATTTACGGACTTCTTTTCTCCCATCTTCACAAGTATAGGTATATGTATGGATATCTGCTTTATCTTTATTATAAATAACTTTAAAATCAATTGTGTTTTCTTCAGGTGGTTTCCATTTATAATTTTGATACCACGTCCCCTTAATAGATTTAACACCTTCACCCACTGTAGATCCTTTAACCGGTAAGAACATAGGTAAGAATATTAATCCATCTGTATGATATTCATATCCACCCTGTGTCTCCTCTTTATCTACTATTTTTTTCGCTAATTTAAATATCGTTGAAATATTTTTAAACGTTCCCTCTTTCTCTATTAATTTATCGGGACCTTCATAATATTGTTTGAACCCAATTCTCATAGTATCGGGCCATGGCGTGAAATGAACAGCTTCTCTAAATTCACGAATTATATCAGATCTTGATGCATCTTTCTTTGAATACCATGGTAGCTTACACGGTGCAACACTCGGTTTACTACAGTAATACACATCAAAAATCATAAATAACTGGATATCTTCGTCTTTTTTATTTTTAGTGATATACTCTCCATCAAATATCCAATTATCTGTTGTATCAAAATTTACCCCGGTATCTATTATCGCCTTTTTTGGAGTTAAAAGATATCCACGACCATCCTTAATAAAGAGTTCGGCGCGAATACCATCTGCTTTTTCGGTCACAGCATATCCGCTTACTATTGAATGGGGATTATATGGATTCAAATGTTCTATACCCATGCTTACTGGTTGCGGTCCAACAAATAACCAGTCGGTTTTGTAAACCTGGTCGGTCATTTTACAGTATGCCTTAATGATTTCGGTTTCAACATTTTTAGGAATAAAATATGAACACTCATAGATAATTTTGAAACATTCTATCATAACATCCCCCAAATTTGTTAGTAAGTCATCTATAACGGTTTTACTGTATGCCGATGGATCTAATAGCACCGATGGTTTTTTACCAGGTTTGTAATCAGTGGGTCTTTTATGATAACCTTTGGGTTTTCCTTTGGGTTTTCCTTTGCCCTTTCCTTTACCCTTTCCTTTGCCCTTAGTAGCACCGCCAGTTTGACTATCATTTAATCCGTCAGTCCACGTGTCAGCGACATCATCTGAACCCCATAATTCATCCGTTGTTTTTGGAGGAGCATACAAGTCTTCAATAATATAGTCGCTATGTATCTCAATTTCTTTAATATCTAATTCTTCGCCCTCATCTGTTATGAGTATATTGGGGGATATTTCGGCTATTATTACTTTTTCGCTATTACGAAATTCCGTCCGTCTAGGTATCAGTTTATATTGAATTACATTCCACCCGTCATCCGACTCAAAACCGTCTTTAATATGTTTCCAAATGTTTTCTTGTTTTGTTGTAGACCAATATTCTTCTTTTACGGTTATAAAATCTGGTAGCAACGCGGGTGAATCAATTGTCGTATATGGTTCATCAAACTCACATCCATATCGCGGGGATATTGGATCACTTAGATACAGTTCTGTTGTATCTACGTCCACGTCAACGCCCTCAAAGTTACCCATATCTTGAAAACCCGGTGAGAAGGGCGATGAAGTATTAAATGGGTTACTAAACGCATTTTCATTCGCATATTTAGCGAATTCAACAATAGGCGCCGCTAAAAATGGATTAATACTATCTTCATTTCCAACATACTCAATCTCTAATTCAAAGATTTCTTTTTCATTTAGGAGTCCCGATGCTTTAAATGTTTTGAAGTATTCTTTTTGTTTGGTTTGTTTAATTGCTGTTAAATCTATTCTCCAAACTTTATTGAGCGTCAAATAACTATATCGTTTCTTAAATCTAAATGATTTATTTTTCTTTTGCCAATCTTTAGTAAAGACATCTCCTTCCTTGGTATGTAACGCGGGTAATTCTTCTTTCAGGTTCACTCTTACATGATAATCGGATGAATGGATTGATTCAAATTTTTTTGATGGGTTTTTAGGATCTTTATATTTACGTTTGTTGATTAATGGAAAACGCAGCGGGTCTAACATATCATTTCTACAATAGGCCTTAATATCATCTATCCCCTCCAGCGTTAACCGCAATGAACTGGGTGCCGAAATATTTTTACGTTTAAGTTCGGTTCTTATATCCAAGGTTTCGCTATTACCTAAACTTTGATAGTTGGTGTTACTCGAAAGAGACTCTCTTACTCTTAAGAACTGATCTTTATTCAACATCTTGGTTTTATCTTTTAATGAACCAAATATCATTTCAAATTCCACATATTCTTCTTTAATAGCATACGTAAGGTATTCTTCTAATTCGCCATTTTTACGGATTGAATCAATAAACGAATCTATAAACTCTGTATTTTCGCTCATATCTTATATACTAACTAAATAAATTAACTTTAATTAGTTAAATCATAAAAAAATCAAATTTAGTAAAAAGTTTGTTAATAAAGTTTGTTAAATTAAGTTTAGATAATATAAATTAATATCATCATACAGTTGCTTTTTGATTTTCTTTTTACCATTTTCTTCTAAAGGTAAATTAATCTTATTGGCTAATTCAACTAATTCCGTGACTTTGTATTTCCCAATAGGTTGTAACTCACTATGATACACGCCTAGATTTTTAACATTTAGCACAAAACACTCTTTTAGATCATCGTATGAACCTTCTTTGAACTCAGGTGGTTCATCTAGCTCAACAAATGTTCCATCCTTATAAAGGATATGAATATTGGAACGAGTTTTTTGTGATATAACAACTTTTGTCTGTAGAGAATCAATATAAATAACAGGCGTAACTTTGTATAGATCCCCTAAATAAATTACCGATGAAAGAGTATTGGGTGTTTGTAGACCGGATTGAATTAATTGTGGTTTCATTTGTTTCGAATATTTAAAATTATGATAATGTGTTTCACCCTTCTCATCGATATCGGTAGCTATCTCTAATAAGCGTTGAATAAAGTATATATCTTTATCTTTTTCTTCAATGATGGTACACGTGGGATCAAAATTATCGATAAACAGATTATTAATATCTTGATATACTTTTTCGGTAGTTTCAACTGAATCTGTTACCCTTTGAACGTAAGTTGATTCTTTAATATTTTCACAATATGTTTTCGTAGATGTTAACTTTGATAGCAATTCCATTTCTATATTACTTTGAGGTGTTATGTTTAAATACTGATATTAGTTCTAGATAGTTGTAATAAATACTTATCAAATTTGTCCAATGTTATTGTTTCTTTTGTAAATGTTTTCTGTTTTTTTTTAGGTTTTTTTTCTTTTTTAACTTCATTATAGACAACATCATCTGTTGATTGATTATTAATAAAATTAATATATATATCATCTATTACCATATCGCTGAGTGTTGATAAATTTAAAAAAATACCATTCATATTAGAAGAATGTTCTAGATTATGTTTATCTATTATATTACTTAGGATATTAAAATATTTATTATCATTTTTGGACAGATATGTTTGTATAGTGTATATTTTATCAGCATATACTGTATCAACAGATAGTGTATCCATATAAATATAATAGACATATTACTATTTAGTATCTAAACGGGTTTAGCGACTACTTGTATATTTTTTGACATGTATTTAATTCTAGAATCTACAATTTCTACTTTTAATTTACTATTTGTATCATACTCATCTATTGAACCGTCTTTAAAATATTCTCTAGGGACGATAACTATAAATGGACTATTTTCAATTGTATCATCATCTTTATCTTTTAAATAACCGATGATACCCATCTTTGTTAGAGAATTTACAATTATATCTAGTTTGGTGCCTTTAACGGGTGAATATATATTTCCTTGATATGTTATTTCATATACTATATAACTTGTATTATTAATGGTTTTTACTTCGCCTATAGATCTATTTATAATTTGTAAACTACCGATTTGAATGTATCCATCTTTGTTGCAAACTCCTTCATATTTTTTCTTTAGTAATGTGTATAGCAATTCGTTTATATCACCTTTAATGTTTTTCATTTCAACATTGATGGATGTTGTCAGCAGTTGCGATGAGATATAGTCTACCATTATTCTAGTATACTATATATTTTATATTTAAATCAAATTTCTTTTTAGAAATTTTACAAATATTTTAACCACACTTGATCCATAGCATAATATGATATCTCTGGTTTGTATCTAAAAGCTAACTCCAGTAGCAAAGATAACTCCCCTTTATTACCTTCTTTTTTATTTTTACTCAAATACGGTTCTAGAACACCCGATAACTCTGGTAAATATTTTTCTACAATTTGTTTTATTTTTGCTTTACTGCTGCCTAAATTATTTTCGATACAAACATTACCGGGTCCCGGTGGAAATTTAATTTCTTTTGTACCAGGTTGAACAAATTTAAACACGGTTTCTTCTTCTTTGCTCTTAATCCGTTTAATACTGTATCCCCATAACGGTGTATGTTGTTTAAATTTATTACCTATAGTTGATCCTTTAAACCGCTTGAGCGATTTTTCTATATTGACTAATTGTATATCATCGCATAACTGTATTTCTTCATTATAATACTCAAAAAATATTGGTTTATCTTGAAAATACAGATAAAATCCAAATAATTTTAAATTTTTATAGTATTTTTGTTCTTCTCCAAAATAATATTCATCATCATTATTAGAATACAGTAAATACGGTTCTAGCACGATTCTAAATTCATTATGATATTTACTTTCGCTTAGTTCAGTATACTTCATGTTAGCATATAAGATACCACATTTATCGGTTAATCTTAATCTATCAAAGATGTAACCTAGTGTTGCTCTATGATATAAATCTAATTCAGAATATATATCGGTTAATTCATCTAACAAGGTAATAAATAACTCATCAATATATTCAGTGATTGTATCGTTGTAAATATTCATAATAGAATCTAGAGTATAACTGTTAGAAAACGATGGTTTATCCATTAAATTATTAACTTTCTCTAATTTTATAACAGTTTGTTTAACCTCTTTGTAATCTATTCTATACTGTAAGGGTAAGTAACTATCTTCATACAAAAACGGTTGAAATATATAATAGTCACCACGATTAATGATGTAGCCACTGGATTTTGACTTAGAAAAAATAATGTATTTTTCATTTATCATTTCACTTAATGCTTGATATATCATTTCATCATAGGTGAAACCATATTCATCCATTAGTCCCAAGATAGAATCTAACCTAAATACATAGAAATCACTATAGAGTTGAGATATCTTCTTTTTTATATTTTGAATCGCATTCTTGGAATACACATCTAAAAACGTATCTTTGTCTAATTCAACATCGTAATCTACTACTAAATCTTTATTATAATCACATTCACTCATATATGAGCACACTTTGGAGTATGCTTTGTCGGTGGGATCCACTAATATTTCTTTAGACCGATAAATAGACGGTTTTACTTTGACTGTATTGAGACTATTTTGTGAAATTACATTAACATTTTCATATAAATATCTATCTACCGCATTTTTTTTTAAGACAGTTTCAACCTTGCCTATTTGGATTGATTTATTTTCAGCATATCGGTATATATGCGTATCTATCGATTCCTTATCAGATTGTAGAGTTGTTGCGTGTAAATAAACAGTTACGTTCTTTTGATTATCTGATAAATCTGCGTGCGAACAAAAACGAATACCTCGTCCGACCGTCTGTTCTATCCGATTCAAGTGAAACCATGGATCTAAAATATGAACGTTTCTAATTCTCTTAAAATCTAAACCCTCTGAAGCAGCAACCGTTCCTAATATTACTTTGATGCGTTGACCCTTATTATTACCTTTTAAGGTAACTATATTCAATTGTTCTGCTAATTCTTTTTTATTAGCCGAACCATCTATTACCATAAATGTCGCCTGTTTGAATTCTTCGCCCGCAGCAGACTTTTTTACACCATTATAAGACATTAATTCTCTTTTACACGCGTGTTTGTCTAATGATGATTTATATTCGGGGTAAGATAACATTTTTCGTTTATCATATCGTTTGTATCCGTTGTGTTCTAACATTAGTTGTAATGGGATAATACCAGAATCAATATAGTTTGTGTAAATGAATATGATACCCTCTGAATTATCGATACAATTTAATAAGGTATTCATTTTAGCAGAATGATTTTGAACAAAATCTCTATCAAAAAAGGGATATTTTTTATCCTTGTATGTGTAACTTCCACCTTTGCGACTTAAACTATTAGTGATACCTTTTGATCCATAAAAATCACCTATACTGATAGTTCCTTCTACTAAATCTTTTTTTGTTAGATTTTTTTTATCGGTGCTTGTTACCGGATACACAAAATCCGCTAATTGTAACAACATAACATTGTCTACGCCCTGCTGACTCAAATCTAGATCGGGTTTCTTTTCTAGAATATCTTCTACCGCAAAATTATAAACACTTTCTTGAAGTCCTCGCATTTTTGATCCAAATAATTCTAAAAATTTAAATTTTTCATCTGCTCTAATTGGTTTCCCTGTTAAATCTAGTTTGGGTCTTTTTGGACCAAACATGATGCTATTAGTTTTATCTTTTGTGTAAAGTGGATACATGAGTGATCCAGTACTTTCTTTTAGATACTTGGGTGTAAGTCTTAGAGGGAATGTAATAGGATTTTCACCTCTTAAATATGATATGTAACCCTTACTTTTATCATATAATAATGTATGTCCGCCTTCGGTTAATTCACCTTTTTTATCAAAGACATCTGAATATTTGATAGTGGTTCTTTTATCATTTAGTAACATCATGTTTAACATCCATATGATTTCAGTTGCTTTGTTATACATCGGTGTAGCTGTTAGCATGACTAATCTTAAATTTTCACTATGAGTCAGTATTTGCTCTATAGTTTTCACTGCATCTCTCATACCCTCGTCACCCTGTTCGTCGCGAATATTATGTGCTTCATCTATTATGATTAATCTATCCGAAAAATATTCCTTGATCCACCGCACCTTACCGTTAGCTTTTTCATCTTGTGGTAATGATCTAATATATTCCTCTTGTTTTCTCTTTACAAAATTTGAAAATGATTGATATGCCATGATTTCATAGTATTGTTTTATTAATTTATTCACTTGTCTACCCGACTCTGCGTCCGAATTAGTGAAACTATCTCCTGTGCATTGATTTGATTTCTTGTCGGGTGTATAAATCGTTTTTTTCCATCCAATCTGAATATTTTTAGAGCACAAGATAAGTATTCTTCTATCATGACGGGCGTAGACGTCCCTAAAATTTTCCGCTATAGTTAAACCCGAACACGTTTTGCCAACCCCAACCCCATGATAAACAAGTAAACTCTTATAGGGGGATTCTTTATTCATAAAATTTTTTAAAACAATTTGATGAGGTTTAATACTGAATTCTCCGTTACATTGGTCTGAACCCGTGCTGTCTAAGAATAATTGATTTGAATTAAATTCCTTCTTTTCGAATAATATTTCTTGTAATTTTGGATCGTTATTTTGAGGTAACGGTGTGAAATTAGGATCGGGTTTAGGTGGAACTTTATCTTCAACTACCTTTTGTATAAGTTGTTTCTCTGTATCATCTTTTGAATTATCATACATTTGGTATAATTCTTGATATCCAAGGTTCATTAGTTGAGAATAACTCATATATATTTATGATAGATATTTATTCTTTCAAATTAAAATCATTTGTCCACATCTCATTAAATTGTTGTAGTTTTTTCAAGATATCATTTTTTGTTGGTTGTTCTTTTCTAATCTTGTTATAACATTCTTCTACGGTTAACCACGCTAAATCTGCTATTTCAGAAAATTGTTCGTATCTTTCTGTATTAATTTTTAAATCTCTACCGCCTTTGTAAAACGCTACGTAATAAATATGTTTATACCTAACACCGTTTGATCCTATGTATTCTTCTGATAATGGAGTAACGTTATCTAACAAGGTGTATTCTTTATCGATTAAGTCGGTCTCTTCTTCAAATTCCCGTATAGCACATTTCATATTTGTTTCTCTATTACTCCTTCGTCCTTTAGGGAACTCCCATTCAGGTGTAGTGTATTTAGTGTGACAACGATCCAGTAATTCATTTATATTAGGGGTGTTCCGTACCTCCCACCTATTTTTAAGAGTTTCAAAGTTAATTTTGCTGTTTTTATACTCACGAACCGTTCTATCTGTTTGCACCTTAGATTCGGAGAGAAACCATAGCTTTTCCCATAGTTCATCAAACGTTAAATTTTTGATATTTTCTCTTTCGCCTATAGAACACCCATTAAACAATTTAACTAAATATTCGTCATCGTGTATATCGTATTTCCCCCTTAAAAATTCAATATACGCTAAAGAATCTTTTCTCTGGATCATTAAGATTTTATCTTTATCAATACATAAGACACCATAACTTAGTACCGGTAGACGACATTGTCTATACAAGTGTCCTTCATTACCACAGTTATTACAGTAAATAAATTGGTTTCCTCCTATATTCATTGTATAGTTATCATAAATATACCTTAAATAATAAATGAAAATAAAATATATCGGTTAATATATATATGAATCCTAAGTTTTGGGGATCACACGGATGGTTATTCTTACATACCGTAACTATGAATTACCCTAAAGAACCTACTAATGAAGATAAAACATTGTACCGCAATTTCTTCTCTAGTTTAAAGCGTGTCCTACCTTGTGAAAAATGCGCATATCATTATTATCAACATATCAAAGATGATCCTATCGAACCCGCATTAGAAAGCAGAGATACCTTGGTCAGATGGTTAATTAAGATTCACAACAAGGTTAATGATGATTTGGGTAAACCCAATTATACATATGAACAAGTTATTGAAGAATATAAATATAAAATGATGAATATGGACCGCGATGAAACGCTAATTTATAAAGTTATAATTGGTGCATTGTTATTATTTATTCTTTATAAACACTTCAAAAAATAATATATAGTATAGTATAAAATGAATAATTTATTGTTATTAGTTGGTTTTGTTCTAGTTGTTTGTTTAATGAACAGTAAAGATTTAATGAATTCGGATTTAGTTAAATCAGTTTCATCCAAGAGTAAATCTGTAAGTAAATCTCTAGGTGTAGATAATTCAACATTATTAGTAGTTGTATTTGTAGGCATTGTATTATTTATGTGTATGAGTAAGGGTGTTGAAGGATTTACTGGATTAGAAAATGGTGAATGTCCTAATGGTAAAAAGATGCATGCATATGATCCCTCTACAAAACCATCTATTGCAGGTTACCCAAAAAAACATACACCCGTATGTTTTAGTAATAATACTGAAGTAAGTGTATTTACCAAAATAAAAGAAGGATTAGATAAAGTTATAAATAATCCGCCACCAGTAGAACCACCAGTAGAACCAGTAAAAACAGCAAACCAGTAAAATAGTAGATCC
>Ga0115000_10004756_pt1 | contig 11041 bp, 8 predicted proteins | sample ArcticOcean_MG_C_6_FD_89690 | JGI IMG/M metagenome (GOLD analysis project Ga0115000, IMG submission 89690) | Marine microbial communities from western Arctic Ocean - ArcticOcean_MG_CB8_128 | ecosystem: Environmental > Aquatic > Marine > Oceanic | place: Arctic Ocean: Canada Basin | collected... | reverse complement strand
TCTCGCCCAACCCTGACCCTAACCCTAGTCTACTCCTAATCCTAACCCTTACTCGGACCGAATCCTAACCTCAACCTCGCGACAGATAAAAAAAGTCGAGTCAGTCATTCCGATTCCGCGGCTTCTTCTTCGCGCAGGGGTTTGGCGGCTCGGGGAGCCCCCAGGAGCGGTAGCAGCTCCGCAGGCCCGCGGCCGGGTAGCCGGCGCGCCTTTCCAGGTCGCGATCGACGCCGCGGCAGTAGAACTCGCGCGCGGGCCCACCGAGGCGCGCGTCGAGGTCGCACTCGCGCCGCGCAATGAGCGCGCCCGGGCGCACGGGCGCGAGGCGCTGCGCGCGCAGCGCGAGCCCGGGCCTGACCTTGCGACGGTCCACGCCCCTGGCGTCCTCGCGGAGCGGCAGGCAGAGTTCCGCCGCGAGCCGCCGGAGCGTCCCCGCCTGGTCGTACTGGACGTCCTCGTAGCGGAAGAAGGCCGTCCGCGGGCGGCCCGCGAGGCCCGCGAAGGCCTTGAGTTTGGCCGCCCGTAGAGCCAGCACGTCCGAGGCCGTCTCGACGCGCGTGGCCGGGGGGTCCAACCGGTTCGAGCTGTAGGAGACCCAGGGCTCGTGCATGAGCCACGCGCCGAGGCCCTGACTGCGCGGCCGCGGGCTGTGGTGCGGCTCCCTGTGCATGGACGCGAGCTACGCGGAGACCTCGCGGAGGGAGACGGCGACCGCGACGTCGGCGTCAGGCTCCGGTGCGCGCGGCTCGGACGCGTTTGCGAGCCAGAAATGCTTCCAGCCCCATTGGAACCGGACGTCCAGGCGGAAATTCTGTTCGACGAGGTGCTGCAGCAGGTTCGTGCCGCTGTGGCGCTCGCCGTAGAGCGTGAAGCGCGTCGCGTTGCGCGTGCACGGCGCCGCGGCGGCGGCGGCGGCGAGGAGGAGCAGCCAGCGCATCATCATTTTCTAGGGCAGCATCGTTGCATGCGGCGCACATAAGGGCAGCCTGCCCGGGCAGTGCCACAAAATTTGCTGCATAGTGTATTGACACACTAGCACTGCATGCTGCTAAAAACGTTTCTCTCGTCCCCAGCGTTCCGATGAGCACTTTTTCAAAACCATCCGAGCCCATACTGCCGCGAAACTGCCGCCGACACTTAATAAGAAATTGTATTTTTCCGTTAATTGTACATGGAAATCAAAATGACATTGTGTACGAGTGTCATATTCTTTACAGATCGCACCGTTGGCTAGGACGCAGGCCGACTCCAGCGGAGGCGTGACGGACGCGGCGAAGCTGGCTAGCGCTAAGCTGTCAGTGCGGGTAAAAGCCTCAGAGTGCGGGTTTTACGTGCGGGTTTTATGAGCAAATCTCAAATTTGCCAGAGCAAAAGCCAGTAGTGCCTGTGCCATGCGCTGGCTCCTGGCAGCGTTGAGCTGTGGCGTCGTCCGCGCGCTCCACGCATCGCTCGCGTACCCTTCGGCAAGGCCGCTGTCGCCTCTCCCCGTAAAGCAAGTTCGCATAGACAGCAAGAATCCAGCAGATGACCCAACGCAGTGGCGCGACGAGATCAGACGACGCGCTGCGCGGCGCGGCTGTGGATACCGCGAGGGGGCGGTCGTGTCTGCTTCGGACCTTTCATCAGAAGATCTCAACTTCTTGTGCAGCGACGACGGCACGGACAGGCCACTAGAGGACACGGAACTTGAGCCGGGCGATAAGGATGACTGGCCCGTCTACGACAGGCTGCTACTCAGCGACCTATTCAGTCATCTCCGGAGCCACGGAGTCGAAAAGGACTGGGCCTTGCTTTGGCTTCCGCTCGCGGGCGAAACTATCGAGGCTTCAAATTTTGTGATAAAGCGCGGCATCCACGTCGGGCTCACCACGTTTGTTGACACAAATGAAGAATGCCGTCTGCTCATGTCGCTAAATGTCAAGCACAAAGTTGTGGCAAAGGAAAGCATCCATTCAATGCTAAAAGCGCGAGCCCTTCGACAGTCTTCTGGAGCGCAATATCAAGGTGCAGACGCGCCCTGGTGTATATTCTCGCTACAGCGGGACGCTCCATGCGGCGGACATACCCGTTAGTATCTCGGTGGTGCAGGCTAGGTTTGGCAACCGGAACCTCATTGAATACAGCAACGATTGTGATGACAGACGGCGGGAGTATCTCATAACAGAATTCGATCCTAATGCGGTGGCGGTTGGGTTAAAAAGGGATGGACGCGACGCCATGGATTACCCGCCTCAGCTCCTCGAGCCTGCGTATGAGAACGACCTCCCGTACGATGCACGGAACTGGATGAAGTTGAGTCCTGACGAACAGCGCATTAAGACGACATCCATCAAAGGACTCCTGAGCAACTGGCGCTCCGGCTTTATGAATCTCACACAGTCCCTTTTGAAGGACAAGGTGCTGCAGGCCGAATCAGGGGCAAACAACGAAACCGAAGCGGTGTCCGGCTATGTGGAGGGCATTAAGCCAAGAGACTTGTTGGGTACGGGCCCCGAGCTACCGACCGACCGCGACGCGGTGCTTCTTCCCGTGTATCCAGCAAAGTATGCCGATGAGGTCGGCCGGCTTGTAAATGATCTAATACCCTACTTTCAGAAATGGACGCCTACAATAAGCATCGCTCCTCGCGACGAATGGATGATCTTCGACGAAGCGGGGTGGGAGGAGCGGCTTCGAACTCTGGGCGAACAGTCGCAAGAGTACGCTGTGCTGGCGTGCTTTACCGACCCGGTAGATAGGAAGAGAATAAAGGACGCGGCGGCAAGCTCAAACTTTGCAAGCCAGGGCGCCAATCTGTCGAAGAAGCCGGACCGCTATTATATGAACAACTTATTTCTCGGAATCAACGGTAAACTCGGCGGTCAAGCCGAGCTCTGCAAACTCGCGGAGAAGGGTACCGTTTTTGTCGCGTACGACCTATCGCACCAGCGCGGCATTTCGCTCGCCGTTAGCGTTGTCTTGCTCGGCTACAATGGTCGCATGGCGTCTGGTCCTACTGACTCGCGGGCCCAGCGGGGCGAAGCACTGGACCCGGTATTTATCAGAGACACGCTGAAGGGACGCGTAGAGGAGCACGCGCGACATACTGGAGAGATCATAAAAAGAGTGGTCGTCTACAGAGATGGCAGGTTCCGCAAGACCGAAGCCGAAGAGCTCAAAGCTTGCCTCGACGCGTTTCCTGACTGCATAGTCGACCTGGTTGAAGTCACAAAGTCTGGGCCCGACGTCCTCCGATTCATCGATTACAAAGAAGGCACTGTCGACAACCCGAAACCAGGCTTTTTCCTGCAGCTCCGAAAGAAAGTCGCCAATCTCATTACGAAGGCAGTACCTTGGGGGAAGAGCTTCATGCAACTCGTTCTCGTGACGCACGTAAGCGGGACTACTCCATTCAACCAAATCCTCACCGAAGTGTTCAAGGCCACTTCGCTTCGCGTGTATAGCGACAAGCACACGCGACTTCCGATCAACGTGTACTACGCGGACCGGCTGGCTGGAGCAGAGCTCGCGGGCACGAAGTACCCATACAGGAAAGGGGTACATGCCGCGTAACTCATGTGTGATTTCGGAATAACTTTCTAGAAAGTTATTCCGTCTTAGAGATTAATTTTGAATTTTTTATTGCCAGGGATATTTCAAACGAGGGAATTATCTACAAGGGGGGATATTCCCGAATGTGGAAATACCGATTTAATAAGATGTTTTATGCGGGTTAGGCTTGTCTCAAATGCGGGTTAGGCTTGTCTCAAATGCGGGTTAGGCTTGTTCACCCGAGTTTTTGCGAGTTTTTGCGATAAGTGAACAAGCGGTAATTCCATTATGCGTAATTCCTAATTAGGTATTACGCACACGTTCCCAGTCTCCCAAGATTGCTCTCCGAGTGCTTGAGGGATAAAAACCCGCACGATGATCTCGGTTTTTGCGCCGCTGACATTTGACCCGGTTTCGGCACAGTTGGTGTCGTTGGATATATCCGAAGGCTTTTTAATTGATCGTTGCTAACGAAAGCAACCCAGGCTTCAACGGTGCCGCTGCGGCTGACATAAGCCTCTCAATCTGAGTCTCCCAGGAGCCAGCCCAAACCTCAGCGGTCGCAGCGATGGCAGCGCTGCTCAAGGACCGCGCCTACACGCGCCACCGCATCCCAGCGGCGTGGTCACTCGACGCGTCGAAGCTCGCGTTCACCGTGGACGACGTGCTCGACGAAAAGGAGTGCGCGCAGCTCGTCCAACTGGCCGACGCGAGCGGCTGGCGGCCGTCGCCCATGGCGCCCCTGCAGACGGGTTTACGGGCGCGCGTGGATAATGAGGAGTGGGCTCTAACTATTTTCGAGCGCCTGAGACCGTTCTGCCCGCCCGTGCACTTGCGGCGGCGATTGGTGGGCGTGACGCCGACGTTCAGGTTCGTGAAGTACCCCGAGGGCGCTTCGGTGGCGCCGCACCCGGACACGAGCGGCGGGGACAAGCATACTCCGGTGAAGGAACCGAACGCGAGCTTGTTTACTATTCTCTTGTATTTGAACGACGGGTACGAGGGCTGCGAGACATGTTTGCTGCCGTCCCCCAAGTCGGCGCCGCGGCCAGAAAATCCACGGGACGACATGTTCCCCGAGGTGTGTTATAGGCGAGGCGTCCCTATTGTGCCGAAGCGCGGCCGGGCTTTGGTGTTCGAGCACGATATTCTGCACGCGTGCCCGCCTCTGCGAAAGGGCGTCAAGCTCGTGATTCGCGTGGACCTGTGCTACGCGCGGGAAGATATCGACGGCAAAAAATTGAAGGACGCGTTCCGCGACTCGACACTGTCCAAAGGGGCGTTCTCCAAGTTCGCGAAAGGGTTTACGAAGAAGACCAGCGTGGCGGACCGCGTCAAGGCCCAGCTGGCGGAAGACGGCGCGAAGCGGGCGCTGCGGGACCGGCCGCGCATCACGCGACACCTCGCGGCCGCGGCGTCAAATGCTTTTGCGGATAGTGTTTGTATTGTAACAGGAGCTTCCGCCGGCATCGGCGCCGCGTTGTGCGAAGCGTTCGCCTGCGAATTACGCGTGGACGTCGTGGCCGTGGCGCGGCGCGGTGACAAGTTGGAAGCTCTACAAAAACGAATTGAGGAGAAAAAGGGCGCGCGGATCATTTGTGTAGTCGGGGACGTCACGGAACCCCGATGTATTGAACAAGCCCTGGCCGCGTGCGCGACGCCGCCCGTGTTCCTCGTGTGCAACGCGGGCGTCGCGCTCGACGGGGCCGTCGTCTTACATGGCAACGAACAAAGTGTCCGGGACACGTTCAACGTGAACACGGTGGCGCCGGCGCTGTGGTCCACGGCCTACTTTGCCAAGCTCCACGCGGCGAAGGCGGCGCGGGGCCACGTGCTCCACGTTTCCTCGCTCAGCGCCCACCGGACGCCCGACGCCACGGACCTGGGGCTCTACGCGGCGTCCAAGGCCGCGCTCAAGGCGCTGGCCGAGGCCACGCGGCGGGAATTGCGGGCCGCCAACTCGCCCTACCGCGTGTCGAGCGTGTCGCCCGGGCTGGTGCGGTCGGACTTTTATGAGGCGCGGTGCGGAAAAGCGGCGTCGGACCTGGTCTACGCTTCTGCCGAATGCCTGGACGCGCGCGACGTCGTGGACACGGCGCTCTACGCCCTCACGGCCCCGCCGCACGTCGAGGTCGCCGACGTCCTGCTCCGGTGTACCGCGTCGCGGTCCTAAGGAATTTTTGAGTTCTCATGCCGGCTGCTGCTGCATTTGTTACAACAGAATTTAGGCATCCTCGTCGCCCTCGGAGTTGATGGAGAAGTACCGCATCTCGTAGGTGTTCTTCGCCGTGGCCACGACGTGGAGGTAGTCGCGCAGCTGCTGCTTCTTTAGGTACTTCTTGGTGAGGTACTTGAGGTAGCGCTTGGCGATGACGCCGTCGGCGGCCTGGATGACGACCTTGGTCTTCTCAGTCGAGAGCACGACCTTGTCGCCGAGGTTGCCCGCCTTGTTGTCGACCTTGATCGTGTCCCGCAGGAACTTCTCGAAGGTCGCCACGTCGAGGACCGAGTCCTCGACGGGCTGCCAGCAGTCCACGTAGAACTTGACGGTCTTCTTCTTCGCGTTCTTGTTCGCGCTCTTCGCTTTGGTGGGAGCCATGGTCGACGAGCTGCGCGGGCGGGGCGTGAGTTCTGGGTGCGCGCGGTTTCTCTCAACTGGGTGGCTACTCTGGGGGACGGGGACGGGGCGCCGGCGCGCGGCGTCGCGAGCCGCGGTGCAGAACGCAGCCGCGGCGTGCGCAGCTGAGCGCGCGTCGGTCCTGTCGACCCGTGGGGTCGGGGATGCGGCGCGCTAGCGTGCGCCGCTCGGCTAGCAGCGGCTGCAAGCAGCTCGCTGCGGGCTTAAGCGGTACCGCTCGCTAGCCGCGCCGCGGGAGATGTCCGCTCAGATTCAGAGAGTGCTCTGTGTTTGAGGACGACTTACGTTTTTGTGGAGCTGTGAAAGTTACCTAAGCTCGAGCACTTCGAGTTAGCTGTCCGACGGTCAAAAATGGCGAGGACGAAACCCGTTTTGTTTTTGATCTTTCTGATCGTCTTTCCGATGGATGTGAGGGTTGTCTTAGGGCCCTCGCGACCATTGGCAACACCCTTCCAGCAGCTTCGCAAGCTCGAAGTTGGTTTTGGATGGAGATGGCATTTGCTCAGTGCTCACTCAGGCGTGGCAGTGCACAGAGTGGCGGTTGCATTCGTTACACGCATCAATCTCATTACACCGCAGCAACGATGCTTAAACCAGCCATAATGCTGTGCTGTGCTGCAGCAATGACAATGCGCACGCCACTGACACGAATGGACGCCAGCCGCCGCGCAGCGCTGCAGACGCTGGCACTCGCACCGCTCGCACTCCAACCAGCACGCGCGTCCGACTTCGGCGACGCGAAGCTGGTCCCGCGCTCGCTCGTCGTCAACTGCGTCGACGTGCCCGCCACGGCCGCGTTCTTCAGCGAGGCGCTTGGCATGACGGTCAAGGCGGGCAAGGACGGCGTGGCGCGCGCCTCCTTCGGCCCCACCGCCCTGGGCCGGCCCAAGGACTTCAAGGTGGGTCTCAATTCGTTCGACATGGACGGCGGGCACTTCTCGCTCGAGCTGACGCCCGCGCCGAACGTCGCGCCGGCCTCTCCAGAAACGGACGCTATCCTCTACGTCCAGGTGGCCCTGCCGTACCAGTTCCGCCCGTCCAAGATGATGAAGTACGGGGGCGAGCTCCGGGACGGCTACGGCGCGTGGTCGGTGGGCGCGCCGGGCGGCCTGCCCCTGCGCCTGCTCGTTGGCGACGAGCCGCCGGACCGATTGATGTACGCGGCCTACCGCGCGCGCGACGCGCGGAAGAGCGCGGCCTGGTACGAGGCCCGCGGCTTTAGGCGGGCGCCCTACCCGCGCGCGCGGCCACCCACGGTGCAGGGCGACGAGTCGCCCTTCGACCCGAACCCGCCCAAGGGCTCCATTTATTTGGAGGCGGCGCCGGGCTCCTTTGGCGTGCTCCTTGTGCCGGACCGGCGGGGGAAGGCGCCCGTGACCGGTGTGCCGGCCGTCGGCGCGTTGCGGCTCGCGGGCCTGGCCGAGCCGTCCGTGGACCCCGACGGCAGCTGGCTTATCGCAGGTGACTATTAGTTAACTTAGTATCTGTATTTGCCTCACGTGTAGGGCCCGAGCAGATCGAACTTGGACCCCTCCAGGCTAATGCCGCCGAGCTCGTTGACGCGCGCCGGCAAAAAGATGAAGAAAAAGTAGAAGCACCACGAGGCCCAGAACGCGCTGAAGACGGGCCGGTTCTGCACGCCCGACTTGATGTTGTAGTTGATTTTTTCATCGAGCTGTTCTTCTCTTAACTCGTTGACCCCAAAGCCGTTGGGGTCGTTGAACATGAAGTCCATGCGTCGCTGCGCTTCCAGGCGGTCCACGGCCTTGGTCTCCATGTAGGTCACGACCTTCTCCTCGTAGAAGTCCGGTCTAGCGACGCGGATGCCGAAGGAGATCGGCCCGTTCCTCAATAACGTGTCCCAGATCGAGCCGTCGTCGTCGTCCAGGAAGGCCTTGTGCTGGACCTGGCGGCGCGTCGACGTGCGTGGCGTGGTGAAGGGCTGGGCCGGCGCGGCCAGCAGGAGCGCTAGGATCAGCTTCATTCTGGGCTATTTGAGCGCTATTTTTTCAGACGCACTCGTGGGCTATGCTATTGAAACCCTTTTGCGATGCTGCTCAAGCTGCGGTGACCCAATAGACAGCCGTACGCGCGTAGAAGGCCGCGGATTTGCGCTAATCGTGCGGGTTATTTCGCACGGGTTTTCTTTTGAGACTTGGCTCTCAAAAGGGACGAAGGCTTTTGACGGCCCCGAGGCTGTCACCACCGTGTCTGGTGGTTCACCAGTAGTCGAAATAACCAGCGCGTCGCGTAAAATCAGTGCGCCACATCACGCGCGGCTCGGGTCCACAAGGCGCCAAAAAGTGCCTAATTTGCCTTGACGTGCCACCGTCCGGGCACATGAACTCCCTCTGCAGCTGCGGCGGCCGCACGCCCTGCATCCAGAACTTCTGTGATTCCATTCCCCTCGCCCCGGAATGCACAAAAGACGTCCTGGCCGTCGCCGACTGCATCGAGGAGGTACGCCAGGCCGAGCCGGGGGAGATCGAGGCCCTGACGGAGCATTGGAAGGCCCTCGTGCGCTGCAAGTTCCGCAGGGCCGTGGCCGCGCTGTCGGCGCCGGGCGCGGTCCTTCCCGTCGCGGCGCCGCCGGTCGCGGCGCCGGCGGTGCCTGTTATCGCCACTGCGCCAGCGCCGTCGCCAGAGCCGAGCGAGGACGACGAGGAGGAAGCGCCGCCGGCTGCCGAAGCTCCGGCGCCGGCCCTTCATTGGCGACCTAAATCATTGCATGCGTGCGAGGTCCGCCGCATTGGCGACAAAAAGTGGCGGCGCTTCGCTTCTCGGACGGACGCGGCGAGGGCGTTCCCGGGCCTAACCGGCGGTTATATCGGCAATCTCATCAATGATACGCCGGGTGTCCGAATCCCGCAACACATCCGCGACAAGTACGAGGCCCGGGACGCCGTCGGCGGGTCGGAGTCGGAGTCGGACTCGGACTCGGACTCGGACTCGGACTCGGACGACGAGAGGGTCGTCATCGTCGAAATGCGCCGCGTCGGTGACACGGCGTGGCGCGGCTTCGCTTCCCAAAAAGCCGCGGCCAAGGCGTTCAACCTTAGCCAGAGCGCGGTCTCGTTACTCGTGGACAATCGGCCGAGGCTCCTAAAGAGTTCGAGGCGCGACGGCCCGTCGAGGGCACCTCGGACGAAGAGGCGGCGCCGGAGTCGGAGTCGGAGGCGGAAGATCCCGAGCTCCGGCATCGGCCGCCAAATGGGGCAAGTGCGTGCGAGGCCCGCCGCGTCGGCGACAAGCAGTGGCGGCGGTTCGCCTCTCGGGCCGACGCGGCAAATGCGTTCCCCGGCCTTTTGCCGCAGCACGTCTCGGCGCTCATCGGTGATCCGTCAAAGGCTAGGGCAGATATCCGCGAAAAGTACGAGGCCCGGAACGCCGTCGAGTCGTCGGACTCGGACTCGGAAGCGCCGGCGGCCGACGACGACGTCGCCGAAACACCGGCGGCGGAGGAGGAAGCCGACGACGACTCCGACACCGAGCCGTCGCCGACGCCGGAGCGCCAGGCGCGTCCGTCGGCGAAGCGGCGCCGCGCGGACGCGAAGCCGGCCGTGCCCGCGCTCGTCGTGCATTTCAAGGGGGGCGGCGTGGCGAACCACGGCACGCTGGCGGGCCTCATCGCGGCGGGTCTGATCTTTCCGGGCCTCATCATCGTCGAGTGGCACCGGTCGCTGCCGGACCACCACCGCGCCGAGGGGACGCTGCTCGAGGACGGCCGGCTTCAGTACAAGGGCAAGACCTACGACACGCCGGCGCGTTCACGCGCGCGACCGGCGTCACGGGCAAGCACAACGCCTACCACGTGCTCTACACGCCCGACGGCACGCCGATCCAGTCCTTCCGGGGCGGCGCGGGCCAGGCGCCCGTGCCGCTGGGCCAGGAAGTGCAGCGGAAGAAAGCGCCGCGACCGCGCACCGCCGATGGGTCCGACTCCGACGACGCCGCGCCGCCGCCGAAGCGCGCCCGCAAGCCGCGGGCGAAGCCACCGCCGCCGGACCCCTGGGCGCCGCCGGCGCCGGCCGAGATCCGCGCGCGCCTGGGTTTGCCCGAGGTCGACCCCGCCCAGGCCGCCGAGGCGCAGCGGCTCTTCGAGCGCCTGGGCGCGTGCACGGAGGTGACGCGCGAGCTCGGCGATGCGCGCCAGAGCGACGCCGCGGGCCGCGGCACGCTCTTCACCAAAGCCCTCAAGAAGAGCACGATGCTCAAGGACCCCGGCGTTGCCCAAAAAAGTGGGAACGGGTACCAGAGCTTGGACGCCTACGACTACGTCCACATGGGCGGAACCAGCTACACGGTGTTACGGGACGAAGAAGCGAGGGTCGCGACGCACACGTTCTACGTCAACGAAGCAAGAGATGACAAGCAACCCACGGTCGCCTGGCGCGCGCTGCGGGGCCGCCAGGCGTCGTGCGGCTCATCCGTGCTCTGGGCCTGGGAATTGGTGCGGGACGTCGAGCCCGGCGACGAGGTGCTCACGACCTACGAGGAGGACAACCGGGGCGTGGCGGCGACGCGGCCCGACGCGCGGTCGGGCGTGGCCGACGCGCTGGCGGCGACACGTGGTGTGCCGCGGCGGCTACAAGGCTGCGGCCCGCTCCACCAGGAGGCGTCGCGGCGCGCTAATACCGTCGACCGCGCGGCCGGCGTCGAGGACCGGGAGCTGCTGATCGCCGTCGAGAACTCGCTCAAGGACGCGAAGCTCGCCAGACTTCGCGCTGGCGACTGCGCGTGCCACGACCTCGAAACCGGGAAGCCGGGCGTCGCGACGTCGAGCGGCGGCGCGTCGTGGTACACGATCACCTTCGGCGATGGGACGACGGCGTCGCGCCGCGCGGACCAGCTCGAGCCGCTCGAGGAGACGTC
>Ga0115000_10004755_pt1 | contig 11043 bp, 11 predicted proteins | sample ArcticOcean_MG_C_6_FD_89690 | JGI IMG/M metagenome (GOLD analysis project Ga0115000, IMG submission 89690) | Marine microbial communities from western Arctic Ocean - ArcticOcean_MG_CB8_128 | ecosystem: Environmental > Aquatic > Marine > Oceanic | place: Arctic Ocean: Canada Basin | collected... | reverse complement strand
TGAAGAACAAATCAGAGAATGAGGCCTGTGGCTGCACCCCCTCAGTCAAGGGCAAAAAAAGAAACGAATCTGGGCTTTACCCCATGATGAGGCACGGGAGCCTCTGGCCAAGCGAGGGGGAGCGATGTTGTAAATTTTTCATAAGAGCACGAATGCGCTTGATTGGTGTTTGGCAATTGTTACTTTTTCGCAGTCGCGAGCAGGGCTAATCTGAAGCGACAACCGAAAACCAGACCACACCGAAACCTGACGTGAAAATATTTGCCGGCAGTTCCAACCTACCACTTGCCGATTCCATCTGCAGCAACATTGGCATCGACCCGGGAAAACTCACCATCACCGCCTTCCCCGACGGCGAGACTTTCGCCAAGATCGAGGAGAACGTCCGCGGTGAGGATGTGTACGTCGTCCAGGCGACCTGCCCGCCGACAAACCATCATTTGATGGAGTTGTTTATCATAATGGACGCACTCAAGCGGGCCAGCGCTGACCGCATCACAGCGGTGCTGCCGTATTACGGCTATGCCCGGCAGGATCGGAAGGATCAGCCGCGAGTCCCGATCTCGGCCAAACTCGTGGCCAATCTGCTGGTAGCCGCCGGGGCCAACCGGATTTTGACGATGGATCTGCACGCACAGCAAATTCAGGGCTTTTTCGACATTCCGGTGGATCATTTGTACGCCTCGCCAGTGATATTCGCCTATCTCAAGTACGCCAAGCGGGACGATCAAGTTGTTGTCAGTCCGGATGTGGGTGGCCTGAAAATGGCTCACGCCTATTCGGAAATGCTCGGAGCCGATTTGGCGATCGTCGCCAAACGCCGCACGAGCGCCACCGATACAGAGTCCGTGGGTATAATTGGCGAAATTGAAGGTAAAAATGCGCTTTTGGTTGATGATCTCACCGAAACCGCCGGTACGCTAGTCAACGCTGCGGCCATTCTCAAGGAACGCGGAGCGCTGAGTGTCCGAGCCTGTGTATCGCACACAATTCTCAATGATTTGGGTATTGACCGCCTGAAAAACTCTTGTATTGACGAATTGATAACGACTGATACAGTCCCCCGCCCTGAAATCGAGGGGTTGAATATTACAACTCTCTCTGTTGCGGGATTGCTGGGAGAAGCAATCCAGCGAATACACAACAATTCCTCGGTGAACTCGCTGTTCCAATTTAAGGGAGCGCGCACCACATGAGCTCCGTAGGGGAGCAAGTTATTTAATAAAATGAAAGTAATCTCATTGGCGGCCAATCCGCGTGTGTTGACCAAGACTATTGGCAGCAAAAAACTCCGCAACGCCGGCTCTTTGCCTGCTGTCGTCTATGGCAATGGCGAACCCGAATCTGTCGAGCTCGAAACCAAGCAGTTTGAAAAGGCCGTAAAGTCCACCGTGGCCAAGAATTTCCTCGTGGAATTGGATATTAATGGCAAAAAGAGCATGGCCCTGGTTCAGGAAATACAGAAAAACCCCCTGACGAACCATTTTATTCACGTCGATTTCAAACGCTTGACCAAGGACAGTGTCGTCACTGCCAAAGTTCCGCTGCTACCACTCGGAACCGCTGTAGGCGTCCAACTGGGAGGCGTCTTGCAGATGCCTATGCACTCGATCACACTTTATGGCAAACCGGCTGACATTCCCGAATGTATCGAGCCTGACATCAGCCAACTGGAGGTTGGCCAATCGATCCTCTTGGAGGAACTTGTTTTGCCCGAAGGAATCATCGCTATCGGCAAGCCGAAGGCTCAGGTGCTCGGAGTGACCACATCACGCATGATGGCCAAGGCCGAGGAAGAAGATGCAGCTGCAGCAGCCGAGGGTGAGGGCGAAGCTACTACTGAAGAGGGCACCAAGGAAGCTGATGCCGGTGCTGGCGAGAAAAAATAGGAAGGTTGAAAATTTCAAACGACGATCCGCCCAATGGGCTGAGGCGTCGTGTTCTTTGAGAAGGCCCACGCATGGAAGAGACATTCCTGATCGTGGGCTTGGGCAATCCAGGAAAGGATTACGCAGCCACCCGACATAATGTCGGGTTCATGGTTCTCAATCGCTTGGCTAAGCGCTTGGGTGTTGAGTGGGAAGCGAGCAAAAAGTTCACTACCCACCTGGCCAAAGGCAGGCAGGACGGCAACATCGTCTTTCTGAGCAAGCCACAGGGCTACATGAACTTGAGCGGTCAATCCGTGGTGCCCTTGGCCCAGTACTACCAGATTCCCAACAGTCGAATCATGGTGGTGGTCGATGATCTCGACCTGCCCCTCGGGGCCGTACGCATGCGGCCGGGCGGAGGGACAGGCGGCCATCGGGGCTTGGACTCCATACAGGGATTGCTCGGGAAAGACGATTTTCCCCGGCTGCGGCTGGGGATTGGCAGGCCGAAACCGAACCGGGATGTATCCGGCTTCGTGCTCGGCAAATTCGCCGACTCGGAGACCGGGCTTCTCGAAAAAGTCCTCGAAACAGCGGCAGACCAGTTAGCCTGCTGGGTGCTGCAAGGCATCGGCCAGGCAATGAACGAATACAACGGGGACTACGCCCCAACAGAAAAAAAGACAGATGACGAAATACGAAGGGACGATCATCCTGAAGGAAACAGGACGTGAAAGCACCGTCGAGGAACTGCAAAACCTCATCTCGGCCGAGATAGACACGGCCGGCGGAAAAACCGGCGAATTCAACGCCGTCGGCCAGAAGGATTTTGCCAGGGTGGCCAACCGCAAGAATCCGGACGGCTTCTATCTCGAGGTCACGTTTGAGGGCGAACCCGCCGCGACCAACGACCTGAAAAAGCGCCTGCTGAAAATCAAGGATGTCTTCCGCGTTTTCATCACGTGTCCGGGCTAAAGCGGATTGACCACCCACCCCCTATTGCGCTAGACTCAAGTCATGGCAAGCTTCAATAAAGTCATCCTGATGGGCAACCTGACCCGCGACCCCGAACTGCGCTACACGCCCAGTGGAACCGCTATCGCAGGTTTCGGGATTGCAACAAATCGGCGCTGGAAAGATCAGGACGGGAACCAAAAAGAGGAAGTCACCTACATCGATATCACAGCTTTCGGCAAACAAGCCGAAGTGATAGGGCAATATTTCCAGAAGGGAAAAGGGATACACATTGAGGGCAGATTGAAGTTTGACCAATGGGATGACAAAACCACCGGTCAAAAACGCAGCAAATTAGGCGTTGTGCTGGATCGATTCGAGTTCATTGGAGGCGGCCAGGGTGATGACCCCCCCCCTGCCTCGCAGCAATCCTCCCCACCGCCGCCATCCCAACCTGCTGATGGCCCGCCCGTTGACGGCCCCGGGGACGACGACGTCCCGTTCTGAATACAACCTTTTAACAAACCAAGTGAATTATGGCTAAAACTGACGTTATTTTAATCAAGAATGTGGATGGCCTGGGCGGAGAATCCGACCAGGTCAACGTAAGCACAGGCTACGCCCGCAACTATCTCCTACCACAGGGGCTGGCCATTCCGTTGACCCAGGGCAACGAACGCCGCCTTGAGGCCCTTCGCAAGCAGCGCCGATCCCGTGAAATCCGGGAGGCTAAGGATGCAAAGGAACTGTCCGCAAGTTTCAAGCACCTGATTTTGCACCTGAAGGTCAAGACCGGCGACACCGGCAAAATGTACGGGTCAGTCACCCCAGCAAACATTATCGAGCAGCTCGACGAGCAGTTCGAGATAAAGATCGACCGCCGCAAGGTTCACCTCACGGACCCGATCCGCACCGTCGGCGACCACGACGTTGAGCTGCGACTACACCCCGATGTTATGACCACCCTCAAGGTTCGCGTGGAAAGTACCACCCCTCCCCTCCCTGAGAAGGAAGCGACGGCCGAGGCGTAGTCCAAGCCCCAACTAATGTGCCTCGATGCAAGGGGCTCGGGATTGGGTGTGTACTGGCGTTTTTAACCTTAGCCGATTTGCTGATTATCGGTTATGAGTTGGAATCTATGCTGACAAAGAAACACAACATTACGGTCGCACTCAGCAGTGCTTGGCGTGTGGGAGGTCATTCCGGATAAAGGAGATGAGCCGAAGCAAAACAACCTGGAAAGACGGGCATACTTTCCGGGATATCCCATCAAGATCGGGGGGAGTGTGGTGTGTTCAGCTTCAGGCCATTGGAACGGACGATGGCCCTCCGAAGAAAGATGAGAAGGATCTTTTTCATGTTGTCTCTCATCGACTGGCGGGTGCTGGACTCGAAATCAAAATAGTGAACTCTGAATTGGTGGATGATGACCTGAAAACGACTGACGCACTGACGCAGTCTTTTCTGAAACACGAGGGGGACAAGAAGCTGTTCATCAACCCGGGAAGATTCCGTAGAACCGAAAAATAAAGCCAACCAATCTCGAAAAAAGCAGAACACACCGTCCTGCTTTTTTGTGTTCACGGGGGGAGAAGTTTCAAGCGCGCTTGCAAGCGCTTGAGCAAATCAGCTGTGCTTCTCGATCAATTGGTGGAACTCGCCGAACATGCCGCTAGAGTCGTGCGGCCCCGGAGACGCCTCCGGATGATACTGCACGCAGAAGACCGGCTTGGTCTTGTGCCGCAACCCCTCAACCGTCTGGTCGTTGAGGTTGATACGGTTCACCGCCACGTCACTTGGCAGCGAGTCGGTTTCCACCGTGAAGCCATGGTTTTGCGACGTGATCTCCACCCGGCCACTCTCGAGATCCTTCACCGGCTGGTTTGCTCCGCGATGGCCGAACTTCAATTTACTCGTCTTGCCGCCCATGGCCAAGCTGAGGATTTGATGGCCAAGGCAGATGCCGAAAATCGGCAGTCCCTTCTTTAGCAACGCCATAACCGCTTCTGCCGCATACGTCACCGCCGCCGGGTCACCGGGACCGTTTGAGAGAAAAATGCCTGCCGGATTATGCTTGAGCGCCTCCGCCGCCGGGGTGTTCGCCGGCACCACCGTTACCGCGAAACCAGCCTGCCGCAGCTTACGCAAGATGTTGTACTTGACGCCGAAATCGTAAGCTACAATCGGGATGTCCGCCGCCGGCAGGGGGTCACGCTGGCTGCGGCCGTCGAGCTCGCCCGGCCCCTTGGGCAGTCGAAACGCCGCGCTCAACTCGTCGTTTTTGTCCCACGCAAACGCCGACTCGTGCGTCACTTCCTTAACGTAATCCACACCTACCAAACCGGACCACTCCTTCGCTTTGGCCAAGGCGCTCTCAGTGGTGGCGTTGCTCTCGGTGGTGAGATAGCCGTTCATCGCGCCGCGGATGCGGAGCTTTTTGGTCAGCGCCCGGGTGTCGATGCCTTCAATGCCGGGGATACCGTTGCGTTCCATGTAGTCGCCCAGCGAACTGTCCGCGCGGTAATTACTCACGACCGGCGAGAGCTCACGTACGACAAATCCGCTGGCGTGCGTCTGGTACGACTCTACGTCCTGCTCGTTAACGCCGTAGTTGCCGATGAGCGGATAGGTCATGGTGATGATCTGCCCCTTGTACGACGGGTCGGTCAGGATTTCCTGATACCCCGTCATCGAAGTGTTGAAACAAACCTCCCCGGCGACCGACGCCGAAGCACCGAACGCCTGCCCCTCGAAAATGGTGCCGTCCTCAAGTGCGAGGATGGCTTTAGGTCCCAAGCCAGACATCGGAGGGGAGAGTAGGGACACGCCACCCAATCGGCAAGCACGTGGCGAAATTTGATCAACTTGCCCAAGCGCGCCGACGTGACAGCCAAGCTTGGCACCCCTACCCTGCGCCAAGTGAAAATCATTTCTTTTCTGGCCAAGCTCACCATCGCCGGCTCGCTGTTCGGGCCAAGCGCCTTCTCGCAACAAAAGCAGTACCCCGTCCATCCCGACTCGAAAAAGCAGGCTGGCGTTCCCAGCGGCAAAGTTACCCAAGCCAAGTTTGCCGACTCCACGGTGTACCCCGGAACGGATCGCGACTACTGGATTTACGTACCAGCCCAGTACAAACCCGGCCAGGAGGCCAGCCTGATGGTATTCCAGGACGGCGAAGCCTATGTCAACAGCGCCACCTTCAACGTACTCGACAATCTCATCCACCGGGGTGAGATCCCGGTGATGATCGGCGTGCTCGTCAATCCCGGCGTGGTTCCGGCTCAAAACGAAAACGCCCAGAGCAGATTCAACCGCAGCCTCGAGTACGACGACATGAGCAACCGCTACTCGCGGTTTTTGGTCGATGAGTTGCTGCCGCACATCGAGCGGGCTCACGGCGTCACGTTCAGCCCCGATCCGAACCAGCGCGGCATCACCGGTGCCAGCTCCGGAGCGATCTGCGCCTTCAATGTAGCCTGGCACCGGCCGGATTCGTTTCGCCGTGTTTATTCGACTATCGGCACTTACGTCGGCCTTCGTGGCGGCGACGAGATCCCGACGCTTATTCGTAAAACCGAGCCAAAACCACTCCGTATCTTTCTGCAAGACGGCGAAAATGACCTGAATATTTACGGCGGCGACTGGTGGATCGCCAACCAGATGATGCAGCGCGCGTTTAAGTTTTCCGGTTATGAGTTAAATCATGCCTGGGGCAAAGGCGGACACAACCGAAAACACGGTAACGCAATTTTCCCCGACGCGATGCACTGGCTTTGGCACAGCGACGCCACCGAGGTGAAAACGCACTACGACCAGTGCCTCAATGAGGCGGTACGCTTCCTTGAACCGGACGAGGATTGGCAACTGCTGAGCGACGGCCACGGCTGGGCCGAAGGCTTGGCCGCTATGCCGGATGGCACCGTATTTTTCACCGACGTACCGGCATCGAGAATTTATCGTATTGGCACCGACGACAAAGTCGAGTTGTTCGCCGAGAACACCGGTCGTGCTAACGGCCTGCGCCTTGGCCCGGACGGCCTACTCTACGGCGCAGCCAACGGCGCGGCGCAGATCGCCTCGTGGGACCCGAAAACAGCCAACCGCACAGTCGTCGCCGAGGGCGTCAAGTGCAACGACCTTGTGGTGCGCCACGACGGCACTATTTATTTTACCAACCCGGCTGACAACAAAATAATGATAATCCGCAAAGGCTCCGGCCAAGCAGTCGTCGTGGACAACTTCCGCAACCCGAACGGCCTCACGATGAGCGCAGACCAGACGATGCTGTTCGTCGGGCACTTCCCAGGCCGGTTCATTTACAGCTACACCATCAACGACAATGGCACGCTAGCGAACAAGCAGGAGTACTACTACATGCACGTGCCGCCCAACTCACTCGAAGGACACCTCGATGGCATGTGTGTGAGCCGCGACGGGTGGCTCGTTGCCGCCACCGAGTTAGGCGTGCAAATCTGCGACCAGCCCGGCCGCGTGCATCTGATTTTGCCCAAGCCGCGCTTGGCCAAGCGCGTGTCGTACACCGCTTTCGGCGGCAAGGACTGGAAAACGCTCTACATTGCCACCGGCAACCGCGTTTACAAGCGACGCACCAAACTCACCGGTGCTCAGCCATGGCGGACCCCGGTCAAGCCGCCTCGTCCCCGATTGTAAGGAAAAACGCCTGTTTCCCCAGTTTTCAGGGTTATTAACCATTGACATTTAACGGTTCCCGAGTATGGTTTTGCGCCCTTTTTTCAGGGATACAATGGCCAAACTAACCGTCAACGACATCGATTTGGAGGGCAAACGCGTGCTGACCCGCGTGGACTACAACGTGCCCATGGCCGAGCAGGACGGCGCGATGGTCATCAACGACGACACTCGCATCCGCGCCACCCTGCCGACGCTCAAGTTGATGATCGAGAAAGGCGCGAAAGTCATACTCACCGCGCACCTTGGCCGCCCGAAAGGCAAGCGCGTGCCATCGATGAGCCTCCGCCCTGTCGCCGACAAACTCGCCGGGCTGATCGGCAAGCCGGTCGCCTTCTGCGACCAGTGCGTTGGCCAAGCGGCCGAGGATGCTGCAGCCAAGCTGGAGGAGGGTGGCCTGTTGCTTTTAGAAAATGTCCGCTACCACGCCGAGGAGGAAGCCAACGACCCGACATTCGCCCAGCAACTCGCCTGCGACGCCGACGTGTTCGTGAACGACGCTTTCGGCGCAGCACACCGCGCACACGCCTCCACCGCAGGTGTGGCCGATGTGATCAACGCCCGCGCCGGCCAATGCGTGGCCGGATTGCTGATGGAGCGCGAGTTGCAGTTTCTCGGCGATGAACTCAAGTCACCCGAAAGCCCGTTCGTCGTGATTCTCGGCGGCGCAAAGGTCTCCGATAAAATCAAGGTGATCGACCGACTACTCGACAAGGCCGACACGATCCTCATTGGCGGCGCGATGGCATACACGTTCAAGCTAGCCAAGGGCCTCACGGTCGGCAAGTCGCTCGTCGAGCGGGACAAGGTGACCATCGCCCGAGACGCTCTCGACAAGGCCGCCGAGCGCAACGTGCAGTTTTTGATCCCAACCGACAACATCGTCGCCGTCCCGACCGAGATCGGCGGAAAGTTTGCCTTTGGCGAGCATCGCACGAACGACAGCGAAAACATTCCCGACGATGTCGAAGGCGTGGACATCGGCCCCAAGTCGGCGGCCAGGTTTTGTGAGGTGATCGCCGGAGCGAAGACAATTTTGTGGAACGGCCCAATGGGCATCTTCGAGGATGCTCGGTTCGCCGGGGGCACCTTCGCCGTGGCCAAGGCCGTGTGCGAGGCGACCGCCAACGGGGCAAAGAGCATGATCGGCGGCGGCGACAGTGTGAAGGCGCTGAACAAGGCAGGCCTCGGCGACCAAGTCACGTTCATGAGCACTGGCGGCGGCGCGAGCCTCGAGTTTCTTGAGGGCAAGGAACTGCCCGGAGTCGCGGCCTTGACCGACAAATAATTTTGAGCATGGAAAAAGAACGAAAACTGATCATCACCGGAAACTGGAAGATGAACAAAACCGTCGCCGAATCACTCGACTTGGCCAACGGCTTGGTTCGAGAACTCAAGGACGTCACGGAAGTCGACATCGCCGTCTGCCCGCCTTTCACCGCACTGGGTGCTGTGTCCGAAGTGGTGATCGACTCGAACATTCGGCTCGGCGCGCAAAACATGAGCGAGAACGGCTACGGCGCTCACACCGGCGAAATCGCCGCCGGGATGCTCAAGGAATTCTCCGCCAAGTACGTCATCCTCGGCCACTCGGAGCGACGACAGTACCAGCGCGAGTCGGACGAATTGGTGGCCTCCAAGGCCAAGGCCGCCCACGAGGCCGGCTTGAAACCGATCGTCTGCGTGGGCGAACAACTCGAGGATCGCGAAGGGGGCCGCACTGAAGAGGTCGTAGGTACACAGATTCGGGGCAGCTTGGCAGGCTTGACCACAGCACAAATGGAAGGCACGGTCGTCGCCTACGAACCGGTCTGGGCTATAGGCACAGGCAAAACAGCCACGTCCGCCCAAGCGCAGGAAGTGCATGCGTTCATTCGCAATCTGCTGGGTGACATTTTTGACGAGGACACGGCCAGGCTCGTGCGCATCCAGTACGGCGGCAGCGTCAAGCCGGACAATGCGAGAGAGTTGATGGGCCAAGCCGACGTAGACGGAGCCCTTGTAGGCGGCGCATCGCTGGATGTAAAAAACTTTTCCGAGATCATCCTGAACTCGATCTGATATAAGAAAATGATTGGAATATTAACAACCGTACTCGTCCTAAACTGCTTCTTCCTAGTGCTGCTAATCCTGATTCAGTTGCCGAAGAAGGAATCCGGCTCGGGCCTCGCTTTTGGTGGCGGCACACTGGATATGGCGCTCGGCGCAGGCGCAGGTAACGTGCTGACCAAGCTCACCAAGGTCTCCGCTTCGCTGTTCCTTTTGCTCTGCCTGGTGCTGGCCGTTATCGGCGGCACCGACAAGGGCGGCTTAAGCGAGCGACTTGCCGGAGACGAGGCGCCGACAGCGACCACCCCGACAGCCACCTCCGATTTAATGGCACCGGCTGAGGGAGCCGCACCCAGCGCCCCCGCACCGACTGCCCCCGAGGCAGCCACGCCTCCGGCTGCCGTCGAAAAGCCAGCTGAGACACCCGCCGCTCCGCCCAAGGGCGAGGAGAAAAAATAAACGAGGCTCTCATGATTTTCAAAAGCGTTCCTGAGCAACGGCTGGGGACGCTTTTTTTGTGCCTTGGCCTGCTTGGCCTAGCCGGCTGTTTTCAGCAACACGAACCGGCCGACTTCGTCGTCATCAACGGCCCCGACCCCGAGTCGCTCGACCCAGCGATCATCACCAGTCAGTCGGACGGCCGCATCGTCTCGGCCCTGTTCGAGGGGCTCACCCGCTTCAACGCCGTCACTGCCCAAGCCGAGCCGGCCTTGGCCAAGCGCTGGGATATTTCTGGCAACGGCACCGTATATACCTTTCATTTGCGGGACGGCCTCCAATGGTCCACCGGCGAGCCGATCACCGCGCACGACGTGGTTTACTCGTGGCGCCGCGCCGTCGATCCTGCCACCGCCAGCGACTACGCCGGGATGCTCTTTTACGTGAAGAACGCCGAGTCGATCAACGCCGGTAAAACCATCAACCTGAGCCAACTCGGCGTGCGGGCGATCGACGCCAAGACAGTGCGTGTCGAGTTGACCGCCCCCACCCCGTTCTTCCTTGAGTTGTGCGCGTTCTGGACGTTGGCCGTGGTGCCGGAAAAGGCGATCGCGCAGCACGGCGACCAGTGGTGTCTACGCCAACCGCTGCCGGTAAGTGGCTCCCACACGCTTGAGTTTTGGCACGTACGTGACCGGGTGCGCCTCCGCAATAATCCGCTTTACTGGGATGCCGCCAACACGCGCAACAATGTCGTCGATCTTCTGCCTGTCGAGTCACCGGCGACAGCGATCAACCTTTACGAAGCCGGCCAGGCCGATGTCATCTGGGACAAAAGCCTCGTGCCGACCGAGTTGCTCGATGCCCTCAGCCAGCGGCCGGAGTTTCACAGGTTCGACTATCTTGGCAGTTATTTCGTGCGGTTCAACACCACTCAAAAACCGCTTGATGATCCGCGCGTCCGCAAGGCGATGGCCCTAGCCATCGACAAGGCCCGCGTGGTCGAGAAATACACCAAGGG
>Ga0115000_10004748_pt1 | contig 11056 bp, 7 predicted proteins | sample ArcticOcean_MG_C_6_FD_89690 | JGI IMG/M metagenome (GOLD analysis project Ga0115000, IMG submission 89690) | Marine microbial communities from western Arctic Ocean - ArcticOcean_MG_CB8_128 | ecosystem: Environmental > Aquatic > Marine > Oceanic | place: Arctic Ocean: Canada Basin | collected... | reverse complement strand
GCGCTGCCGCGGGCGCCGGGCGCGCCGAAGCCGAAAACCCAGTCTAATTGCAATGAAGCGTCCGGCCGTGCCGTGTTTATAACAGGTGCGTCCGGCGCGTCCTCGCCCTCGGGCACCTTCACCTTGGGCGTTAACGTGGCATATTTAGCGACGCACGGTGCGTCTTCCGTTAAACCAGGTCGCTCCTCAAACACACCCCGGGCCTTGTACCGTGCATAGTCCTCCGGGACCGGCACCGCCTGCAGCCCGAACCCGCTCTGTACGACCTCCTGCCCCGGTCCACAGTCGTCGTAGTGGTGGAGCCAGGAACTTAAGGTAGGATTGGAGAAGGCGTAGGCGCAGAAGTTGCTCCTAGAGATCGTCGACACGACATCGCGCAAAGGCTTGCCGTCTTCCGTGGGTTGCAGCTTCAGCGCCAGGCGGGCCAGGTCCTCGAACTCCTTTAACTGAGGTGGGGTCTGGCCACTAATCTTCCCTAAGCCAGTGACCGTGGACTTCAATAACAGGGTGACCTCGTCCAGCATGAGCTCCCCGCTCTCCGAGAAGTCGTACAAGTCAAAACAGAAGGTCAGCTTCCTTCGTAGAGGCATGCCGCTGCTCGCCGCGACCGTGGCTAGAAATTCGAGGGCGTCTATCAAATCGTTCTTGTCCGTGTCGTAGACTCGAAACAGGGCTCGGCATTTCTCTTCGTGGAGGTCGTCCTCGTCCTCGTGCAGCACCTTGAGGATGCGGCATAACGCGTCGGCGTCGAAACAAAACGAGTCCGAATGGAGCGCGTAATACTTCCACAGCCGCTCGACCTTCTCCGGTGCTAAATTCACGAAGTCCTGGGCTTCGTCACAGACTAAACCCTTGCCGAGCTGCTGGCCCATGGTCTACGCGCGTGTGTCTTCGCGGCGCTTGTGTAGCGTCTTGGGCTGCCTCAGCTAAACGCTGCCGCTGTCCCCGCGTGCGCTTCGAGACGCGCTTGCGAGCTGCTCGTGTGCTGCCTTAGACTGACGTCCTCTCGCCGGTGTCCTTCCGGCGCTTTACAGCTTTGGCTGGGCTGCAGGGCAGGGCGTTTCGTCCCTTCAACGCCGACCTGGTCCCAGAAATGAGGAAGGGCCCGGCGCGCGAGGCCTGGCCCACGCCCCCCCAGGGCTGGGCGCCTTCCTTTAAGCGTGGTACGAAGAAACTGGTACCCGTACTAGAAACGTACAGGCAAAGTATTAGCGGCCGAGGCAAGTGTTCAGGCCGGCCTGACCAGCCCCAACGCGACGCCACCGACGCGTTCGGACCGTCTCTCCTACCGCTGCTCCACGTTCAGCAGCCGGAGCCGTCGCGCGCAGGAGCGGCCACGGCACGAGGCGCTGGGGCAGCCCCCGCGCCGCGGACGCGCACGCGTTCCCATAGCATAGAGCGGCCGCCGCAGCACGCCATGGACGTCGACGTCGAGGGCGACGCCACCGACGGCGGCCTCAAAGGGTTACTCCAGGAAGATGACCAGGCGCTGTCCCTGAGCGCCTTCGAGACGCTCGAGAAGGAGTTCCAGGACGTCCTGGCTACACTGGCCGGGGACGAGTCCCTGGACGAATTTCGGAGCGAGTACGAGAAGGTGCACCGCGCGCTCGTGCGGTCCCACGACCACGAACGCAAATTGATTAAGAAAGTGAAGGCACTCAACGGGGAGATCGTGACCAACGCCTCCAAAGTCCACACGGCCCTGAAATTAAGTCAAGACGACCAGCAGACCATCACCACCCTGCGGCAGGAAGTGGAAAAGGCCTGGGCGTTGGTGGACACCGCCCAGGCCAAAGAAACCGCGGCGAAGGAGACGATCACTTCGCTGAAGGACGAAATTACCACTTTGTCGGGCTTGGTGGAGACGTCGGCCAAGCTCACGGGCGGCCAGGAGACCATGGTCAATGAATTAAAACAAGCCCGGGACGAGTTACAGAGACAAATGGACGAGGCCCAGGGGACGTGTAACGTCCTAGAGACGCAACTCACGAACCAAGCGGAGGCGCTGGAGACGGAGCGGATCGCATGTGGCACTCTTAGAGGTGATAATGCCGATTTAGAGCAATCTCTAACAGCTAGAACGGCCGAAGTTCAAAGAAGCACGCGCTCGAAGGAACGGTTAGACAAGGAGCTCGTCTCGACCCTTAAACTCCTGGAAGCGCGCACGGGCGAACAAGAGGCTTTGCAGGCGTCGGCCACGGAAGCCAGGGCCCAGACGGGCGAGCTCACTTCGCAACTCAATGATGCGAGAAATACCATGGACAAGTATTTGCGGGACTACGACACCCTGTACCAGCGAACGCAGAAGTTGACGGAGGATTTGGAGGAGCAGATCACCAAGAACCAGGGCCAGCACCTGGAGGGCGTCGCTTTGCAAAAGGAATTAAAAGTAACGAAGGAAGGCGTGATCCACCTCGACCTGGAGAAAAAACAAGCTGGAAGAAAAGCCGATAGGGAGCACCGGACCATGCTCCAGTACAAGACGCTGCTGGCCGAGTCCAAGACGCCCTTGGTCTTGGCGCAGAAGGAGATCGCGGCGCTGCAGAAGGAGCTGGACGGGTTTCGTAAACAAGTGGACGCCAAGGCCAAGGAGGCTCTATCTAGAGAACGCGAGGCCAAGGTCGCCCGGGCCGAGACGGAGAAGGCGGAAAAACAAGTTGAGAAAGCTAAGACGCACGCCCGCGAGCACGAGACCATTTCGGCCTCGCTCGAAGCGGAGATGAGCACCTTCAAGGCGGAGGCGGTCACGCAGCGGAAGCAGATTTACCAGCTGGAGAAGGACCGGGAGCGGTATGGGGTGGAGTGTGCGGAGCAGCGCAATTTGTACACGTCGTGCCTGGAGGAGGTTAAACTGAGGGACATGCAGCTCGGCCAATTGCAAAAGGAGATCGGGGAGTGGGAGGGGAAACTCAAGCAGCAGCAACATTTATATGAGGCGGTCCGGTCGGATCGCAATTTGTACTCAAAGAATTTGCTGGAAGCGCAGGACGAGATTTCCGAAATGCGTCGGAAGTCAAAAATCCAAGCGCACCAACTCGGCCAGCTCCGGGAAGAAATCAGCGGCAAGGACACGGCTCTAGTGAAGATTTCCTTTGCGCACAAGAAAATAGACACGCAGTACTCCACGACAAGAAACGAGGTGTCCAAGATGAAGAAGTTCATTGCCACTAACGAGGAGATCGTGCACAAGCAGGACGCCGAAATTAGGAGGCTGGCGAGCATGATCCGGCGCATGGACGACGACGCCCTAGTGCAGCGGAAGGGCTACGACTCGATCATCAACGAACGGGACATTTTGGGGGCGCAATTAATACGGAGGAACGACGAAATCGGGCTGGTCTACGAGAAGCTGAAGCTCCAGCACTCGACGTTACGGCGGGGCGAGGAGCAGTACAGCGCCCGCGTGCACGACGTCCAGGTGTTGCGGTTGAAGATCCGGGACATGGCCCGGGAAGTGGCCGTGGCGTCCGGTGGTGCGCAGTTGTCGGATGATCTAAGGCGGGAGCTGATGGGCTGCCGGCGGGACTTACTCGAGGAGAAGAGCAAGGTGAAGGCCCTGTCGGAGGAGATCGAGACGCCCCTGAACATCCACCGGTGGCGGCAGTTGGAGGGGAGCGACCCCGCGCAATTGGAGATGATCCAGAAGGTCCAGACCCTGCAGAAGCGGCTGATTCAGAAGACCGAAGAGGTCGTGGAGCGAGATCTGTCACTACAAGAAAAAGAACGTTTGTACGCCGAAGTCAAGGCCATCCTAGCGCGCCAACCGGGCCCCGAGGTCGCCGAGCAACTCAGCGTGTACCAGAATTCGCTGCGAGGGAAGACGCGCCAGATGAAGTCGATGGCCTCGGAGCTCAATATGTACCAGGCCCAGCTTTCGGAGTACAAGTACGAGGTCGAGCGCCTCACGCGGGAGCTCCAAGATTCCAAAAGGAAGTACTACGAGTCCAAGCGGCGGGACCAGCTGCGCCATGAATTGGACGCGGAGGAGCGGGACCTCGGCGCGCTGCAGCAGCAGACGCAGCTCGCCGCGTCGCAGAGCGCGAAGACGCGGTTCACGGGGGGCGGCTTCGCGATCCGGTGAGCGTCGGCGTAAGTGTTCTACTACTAGTACTAGCTTGGGGCGCGCCGCGGTGCACTTCGCGACGCCGGGGATAGGGCTCGGTTTGGAGGCGCATTATGCAGCGCGGAGCCTAGTGACATTACTTGCGCGTGCCGGTGCCACTGTCCGTGGCCAGGAGACCGCGTGTGTGTGAAACGCACGCACCCGGGCACCGCGGGACGACTTTTTGGCCCCGGTCGAAGAAACAAATGGTCCATGAGTAGAACCAGGACAGATAGAGCGGAGCCAGCGGACAGATGCATCTCCCGCGCGCCCGTCGAATAAATCGATTTAAAACTTGGCGAAATAAAGCACGACGTACACAGCCGCTGAACCGCTGCATCTCAGCACAAGGGGATCACAGCTGCTCGTAGCAAAGCTAGAGTTACAGCTGCTACACCGCTGCATCTCGTCGAGCCATTAAACTGCACGCCGCGAGCGCGCTCCAGCACATAGCTGCTGCACGCCAAACGCTGCAAACCAGCGCACGCACACGCACAGCTTACTAATCATGTCCGGCTGGGCCAAGAAGCAGGCCAAGAAGGCCGCCTTCGCCGAAGGGCGGCTCTTGGATGGCCTCGACAGCAAGGAGTCCGCCGTCAACGACACGCGCGACGCCGCGATGGGCAAGGGCGAGGAGGCTTTGTTCGAGAAGAAGCTCACGAAGGAGGAGATCAAGATCGCCAAGGACGTGAAGAAGGCCGAGGCCAAGGCGAAACGAGAAGCGAAGAGAGAGGCCAAAGGCGTGGCGCCCAAGAAAATCTCCAAAAAAAAGTCCGAGGAGAACCTGAAGAAGGCCGCGGACGCCGAAGCGGCCGCGATCGCTCGCGTCAATGAATCGGAAGCAGATAGGTTGGCGCGGGAAGAGCACATTATCGCGACGTACGCGAACCAAAAGGAACAGCACGCGCACGCGAAGGACATCCAAGTCCGAGACGTGACCATTTCCTTCCACGGTGCTAATTTAATCGAGAACACGGACTTCACGCTAAATTACGGGAACCGCTACGGCTTCATCGGTCCGAACGGCAGTGGTAAGTCGACAATAATGAAGGCTATTGCGGCGCGGTGCCTCCCGATCCCCGAGTCCATCGACCTGTTCTTCTTGGACCAGGAGTACCCCGCGACCGACACGCCGGCGTTAGATGCCGTGTTTGAGGTCGACGAAGTAAGGCAGTCGCTCGAGAAAGAAAGTGAGGAGATCAACGACCGCATGGCCGAGATCGACGACGAGGTGGAGCAGGCCGTTTTAAACCAGCGCTTGGAGGCCATTTACGAACGGCTTGAGGAGATGGACGCCGCGACGGCCGAAGCTAGAGCTTCGGCTATTTTATACGGTCTCGGCTTCACGAAGAAAATGATGATGCAGCCCACCAAGTCGTTCAGCGGGGGCTGGCGCATGCGCGTCGCGCTGGCGCGGGCCCTGTTCCTGAAACCGGCTTGCCTCGTACTGGACGAGCCGACGAACCACCTGGACATGGAGGCCGTGTTCTGGCTCGAGGAGTACCTCGCGAACTGGACGAAGATCCTGTTCGTGGTCAGCCACAGCCAGGACTTCATGAACGGGGTCTGCACGCACATCGTGCGGTTGAACGAGCACACGAAGAGTCTCGAGTACTACACAGGCAACTATGATAGCTACGTGCGCGAACGGGCCATCCGGGACGACGACCAGCAGCGGCGGTACGACACGGAGCAGCGGGAGATTAATGAAGTCAAAGACTTCATCGCGCGCTTCGGCCACGGGACCATCAAGATGGTGCGCCAGGCGCAATCTCGGGAAAAGCTCTTGAAGCAGAGGATCGACAAGGGCCTGGTGCCCAAACCCCAAAGGGACGCCGAGTGGGACTTCACGTTCCCGGACCCCGGGGAGCTGCCCACGCCCGTTCTCATGATCCAGGACGTCTCGTTCGCGTACCCGAACTGCGAGCCCCTGTACCACAACCTGGACTTGGGCATCGACTTGCAGAGTAGGATAGCCTTGGTCGGCCCGAACGGCGCGGGAAAGACGACTTTTGTCAAATTGATGACGGGCGAGCTCCAGCCGACGTCTGGTGCGGTCCGGCCGCATTCGCATTTACGCATGGCCAAGTTCACGCAGCACTTCGAGGACGTCTTGGATTTGGAGAAGAACGCCGTGGAGTGGATCTGGGCCTTGTACCCCAAAGAGTTTCCGAAAGTGGAGTTAGCGCGGACGTGGTTGGGACGGTACGGCTGCACCGTCAAGCAGCAGGAGATGCCCATGAAGCAGTTAAGCGACGGCCAGAAGGCGCGCATTGTCTTCTCGAAATTAGCCATGGACAAGCCGCATCTCCTAATGCTGGACGAGCCGACGAACCACCTGGACATGGAGAGCATCGACTCGCTGGCCAAGATGATCAACGCCTTCAAGGGCGGCTTGGTCTTAGTAAGCCACGACATGCGCCTGGTCGGCCAGGTGGCCGAGGAGATCTGGATCTGCGACAAGAAGAAGGTCGAGCGGTACAACGGGGACATCGCCAAGTTCAAGATGAAGACCAAGTCCGAGCAGCGCAAGAAATTGGACCAGCACATGAACGGCTAGGTTGGATGGGGGGTGTTTAAAAGTCTATATTCTAGTCTCTTGTACTCACGACGCGGGGGCGCGCGGGTGCGTGGGGCCCTAGCCGACGAGCGGCTTCTCCTTCATTTCGGCCGTCGCCCCCTTGGCCTCCAGGTACGCGCCGATCTTCTTCGCCCCCAAGTCCCTGGCCCGCTGGAGCGCCGTCACCTTGGCGAGGCCCGTGAAGACCTTGCGGTCGTTCAGGTAGTCCTCGTCGGCGCCCGCCTCGACGATCAACGTGACGCACTCCAATAACTCGCCCTCGACGGCGCGGTAGAGCGCGCTCGTGTCCTTGTCGGACCACGCCTCGCCGAGTTTGGCGTTCACGTTTGCGCCGGCCGCCAACAGGGCCTTGACGAGCTCGGGCTTCGGGACATTTAAGGACGCGGCGATCGTGAGGGCGCTGGCCCCGATCTTGTCGGGCTTGTTGATCGTGGCCCGGGTGGCGGCATCCTTGAGCATGTCCTCGACGGCGACCGTGTCGCTGCCGTCGAGCTTGTTCCAGGACCGGGCGATGTAGGCCATGAGCGGCGACTCGTCGATCTCGAAGACGTTGTTCGGGTCGAAGGCGGCGGCGGCCGCGGGAGCCAGCGCGGCGGCCTCAGCTTCGGCCGGCGCATCTGTCTCCGTTGCCTCGGCGCGTAGCGGCGACGGCGACGCCACCACACGCGTCGGCGCTCGGAACCCCCCGCAGATGTTGGCGGCGAAGAGTAAGCTGCATGTAACGATGGTTTTCACCATATTGGACTAAAAAGCTGCTTAATCTATCGCTGATGAGAGTTTAAACGCTGCTGGTAGTTAAATAGTGATTCAGTTTCTGCGTAGATGTGCTGGCTTCCGCAGATCCTAGCACGCAGCGTAAAATCTAAGCCCATTTACCAAGCTGCCAAAGGAGAGCTTGGCGCACGCTCCCAAGACGACGGCGCTCTAGAACCCGGAAGAAGCGTGCTGACGCGTGCAGTACGGGGTAGTGCGCCTCTTTGCAAAACTGCGTTCTGGGTTCTGCTAAAATCACTAAACAAAGCGTTTTTAGCCCTTGGGCGAAAAAAAAATATTGACTGTCTTAAACGAGCGCATAAATCACTTGCGCGGGTGCACGGAGCTGTGAGAGTCGTCTTTCATAGTCCACGTGCTGCTGCTGCAAAAGCGAGCACGTAATCGCAGACGCGACAGCACAAAGCACTAGGTCTCAGCACTGCAAACCATGCCGCTCACCCTCGACGACCTCGCCGCCACGAGCGGCACTGCCGCGAAGGAGGTCGCGCTCGCGTCGAAAGCGCTGAAGGCCCAGGACAAGGTTATTGCCGTGCCGGTCGCGCGCGCGACCGAGCGCCGGGCTCAAAGAGAACTAGCCTACGAAACCACCAAAAAGGCCGCGGACCAGTGGGATGCCACCACGGACGCCGAGCGCAAGGTGAACTCCCTGCGCTTCGGCGCGCGCGCGCCGGACGCCACGAGTACTTCCCAATTGGCTTCGACGTTTTATGCCGACACGCCTTTAGAGAGAAGAGTCGAGCAGATCCTACAGCGGGCCGGGGCGCACTCTGAGAAAGCTGTGAAGGCCACGGAGGACAAGGCTTTGGAAGAGGTCGACGACGCGGACGAACGGAGGAACGAGTTGTCGAAGACGCGGTCCCTACTCTTCTTCGCGGAGCGCAAGGCCAAGTACCACGCCCGGGTCAAGTCCAAGGCCTATGCCCGCTTACGGCGGAAGCGCCTGAAGAGACGAGACGACGCCGCGAAAGACGCGGCCGCGGAGGCCGACCCGTCGCTGCGAGAAGCGCGGGACGAAAAGGAGGCCAAGGACCGGGCCCTTGAACGGGCGGACCTGCGGCACGCGTCCACGAGCGCCTGGGCGCGAAGCACGAAGATGCGGGGCCGCGGGGCTATTGAGTCGCGGCGGGTCGAGATGCGCGACAACGAAAATGTGAGGAAGGAGCTCTCGCGGAAGCAGGAGGACCCCTCCGACGAGGAGTCGGACTCGGACGAGTCGAAGGAGGCGCTGATTGCGAAAGCCCGGGCGTCGCTGGGGGAATGTGTCGAACCGGAGGAGCCGGGCGGCGCTTTACTGAACATGAAGTTCATGGTCAAGGCGCGCGAGGCCCAGCGGGTCAGGGCGAGGGAGGAGGCGCAAGAACTGTTGGAGGAGCTGGAGGCCGACGCGTCGTCGGACTCGTCAGATAGTGATGCCGGGGACCTGGCCGAGCTCGCGGCCTTTTCGGGCGAGGTGGAGGACGCGGCGGTGGTGCCCGAAGTGAGTGTGGCGTTACAAGGCAACTCATTGAAGGTGAGCCGGAAGCGGGGCGCGCCGGCACCCGCGCCGCCGGCCGACGACGGCGCGTGGCTCGCGGCCGCGCGGAAGGCGCGCGCGCGGGGGCGCGCCGTGTCCAAGGGGCCGGTGGAGGTCGAGCTGCAGCTCCCAGCGCCCGCGACGAAACAAGTCGAGGCAGCGCCCGAAGCGCCCGCGGCCGACGCACCGTTGACCAAGCTGTCGCAGAAGGATTTGGTCCACATGGCCTTCGACCAAGATACTGAAGCGGACTTCGCTTTGCAGAAGAACGAGGAGCTCGAGCCGGAGAAGGGACCCGTGGTCCCGGACATGGTCGGCTGGGGCAATTGGACGGGCAACGGAGCGCCCCAACCGCGCCGGAAGCGCAAGGCGCCCTTCGTGGAAGCACCTGTCCTGAAGGGCGTCGCGGCGAACCCCCGGGTCATCCTGAACCCCAAACGGGCCAAGCGCGCCGGTCTGCTCAAGGTCGCCCAGGTGCCCTACCCCTTCACCTCGCGCTCGGAGTACGAGCGCTACATGGCGCGGCCCGTGGGCCAGGCCTGGAACGACGCGCCGGCCGTGAAGAAGCTGACGCGGCCCGCGGTTTCTGTCCGCGCGGGCGCGGCCATCGAGCCGATCCGCAAGCAAGGCGCGAAGTGAGGGTGTCGCGTGTGGCGGTCGCCACCGGGGTGTGTGGGAATTACTTGTACTGTTGCGTCTGTGGAGGAGGTCACGCTACTAGAAGTATGTTTTATGCCCTCCGTTTCTTCGTCGGCTGGAAGGCTCGCGCGCCGGTGCGTTTTTGGGCAAGGCCCTGGCTCGCGGGCTGCTCGGCCTTCGTCGGCGCAAAGTGCGCGACGAGGTCGTCCAGCAGGCCGACGGCCACGCAGCCGTCGGCTCGCAGCCGCAGTTTGGCGGCGCCAACGCCCGCGCCGGAGAAGTCGAGCACCGCGTCGAGTTCGTCCCCCGCGGCCGCGAGCCGCGGCGCCGCGCTCAGCGCCCGCGCGAAGTCCTCCGCAAATGCCGCCACCGCGTCCTCCTCATAATCGAGCCCGACCCGGTCCTGAAATTTATCAATTTGCGTGTCGTCTAATCTCGCAGCGTAGTTCGCGGCCATCAGCGCGGCCGCATCCCCGCGGACTAATGCGCGCACGCGCAGCGCGTCCCTGCCGCACCGGATCAATACAACACTGCCGTCCGCCAACCAATGCCGAAGCTCCGCGCCGTCCCGCGTCAGCAGTGCGAGGCGCAGCGCGTCGCACGGGTGCACGGTGTCGGTGGCCATGGCACCACTGCGCGATGGCGTTTGGGGGCCAGTCAGCAGCTCACAGCCAGCCGTGTTTGTTTGTAGCACCGCGCTTTTGATCAATTGTGAGCGGGCAAAACCCGAATGCGTTCGGGGTTGGACGTTTTTGTTGTCTGCCTCGCGCGTAAAAAGACTGCTGCTGCGAGCCTGCAGACGCACCCACGCATTTCCACGAACCGCTGCTTCCATCTCTGCCAGACCAGCGAGCTCATATTATCTCCTCACAGCACCCAACCTTTTGACACTGCGCACGCCCCGGACGCGAAGAGAACTATCATGCCGACAGCGAAGAAGCGCAAAGCACCAACAACAAGAACTTGGGACGAGGCGTGCCGCGCGGCGATAGCGAGCGGCGGCGCCGAGGCGATCGGTGCGATACAATTTAAGCTGGGGGAGCTCACCGGGGCTGCCAGGGCGCGCGCCCTAGATCTAAAGGTGCCTCAAGCCGTCGAGGAATGGGTGACGCTGGTCAGGTCCAGCGAGGACGACAAGAACTTGATGTCGAGGACTTCGCGGGCGGTCCGGGCGACGTTCGCGGCGGGCCCGGCGGGGCTCGAGTTCTACATCAATTCCAGCTGCTAGGACAATGCGGGCGCGCCCACGGTCACCGTCGAGAGCGGCCTCTTCTTCTCCAACCTGAGCGACGACACATTTTTAGAGGTGTCCGACGAAACGATCGAGGCGAAGCTGCGGGGCATGGGACTCCTGGGCGACCTTTCTGTGCAGATCCCCGATTTGTACTACACCAAATATCATGGGGGCTCGACCGACGCGGAGCGACGGCGGTGGTTGTACGGCATG
>Ga0115000_10004745_pt1 | contig 11058 bp, 8 predicted proteins | sample ArcticOcean_MG_C_6_FD_89690 | JGI IMG/M metagenome (GOLD analysis project Ga0115000, IMG submission 89690) | Marine microbial communities from western Arctic Ocean - ArcticOcean_MG_CB8_128 | ecosystem: Environmental > Aquatic > Marine > Oceanic | place: Arctic Ocean: Canada Basin | collected... | reverse complement strand
TTTGTTTATTTCAAGTTTAACTTTTGACCTATCATCATTTAAAAAATGTATATCTCTTGATACCTTTATAAACTTTTCACCAAAATCTGAATTTTTTTCATAATATCTTTTTTCATCTTCTTTTTCCCATAAAGTCATATTAATTTTTTTTAGCTTATTAAATAATTTATCTAAACTTTCATCATGTTTAATATTTTTATCTAATTGGACTTTAAGAATTGAATATTCATTTTGTATAAATTTTACAGATTCTAGGTCGGTTATTCTTTCTTTTTTTATTTCCAAAATAGAAATTTTGTCTAATAATTCTCCAACAGATACTTCTACAAGAATTTTATTCATATAATGATATACTATGTTAAGTTATAAAATCTATGTCCAATATTTTAATTATCAAACATGGTTCATTAGGAGATATAGCTCAAGTAAGCGGAGCAATTCAAGATATTTCTGAAAACCACAAAGAAGACCAAGTACATTTGTTAACTACCAAACCCTTTTTTGAATTGTTTAAAAGAAATCCATTTATAAAAAATGTTATTTTAGACAAAAGATTATCAAGATTTAATCTGATTTATCTTTATCAATTAATGAAAACATTAAAGAAATTTGATTTTAAAAAAATTTATGACCTTCAAAATTCTTCAAGAACAACTTTTTATAAGAATATTTTATTTCCTAAAGCAAAACTATCTACTTGGTCCAGCTCAGAAACAACACTACCTAGTAAAATAACAAAAATTGAATTCGATAAAAATCCAGTTTTGTATAGATTTGAACATCAACTAAAAACATCTAATATTAAAACTACACATACTATAAAACCTGATTTCAGTTGGGCTTGCACTGATATAAGTTTTATTAAAAGATTTTATGATTTAAAGAAATATATAATTTTATTTCCTTTTTGTTCACCACATTTATCACAAAAAAAATGGCCACATTATAATGATTTAATTAATTTGATAATTGATAACCTTGATAAAGAAATAAAAATTATTGTAGCTCCAGGTCCCAATGAAATTGATCAAGGTAAAAAAATTAATTCAATTTGTATTTTAAATAAAGATAAACCACTTAATATTTCTGAATTAGCATCATTAATAAAAGATAGCTCTTTTGTTATTGCTAATGATACTGGACCAGCACATATGAGCGCACACTTAAATGTAAGAGGTATTACTTTATTCGGAAAACACACTACCGCTTTTAAGGTAAGTATAGAAAGAGATAATTTTAAAGCAATTCAAGTACCTGACTTAGAAAAACTTAAAGCCAAAACTGTATTTGAAATAATAAAAAAAAATTTTAAATAAAACTATTTTCTTTTAAATATATGATAAATAATTAATGACATCAAATGATAAATATTAAAAAATCTTTATATGGAATGGTAGTATTTGTTTTCTTATTTCAAGTAATAAAATTTTATAGCTTTTATTTAGAATATTCTGTGTGGGAATATGCCGAATGGATTATCAATTATCAAGGTGGTTTTGTAAGAAGAGGTCTAATTGGTGAAATTTTATTTAGAGTTTATCAATTAACCAGCATTCACTTGGATTTTTTAATTTTAGTTTTTGTTATCATGATTATAATGTTTAATTCATATTTTTTAGTACGTTCAATAAAATATGTATCTAAATCTTATATTAATTTGTTAATTTTTTTTTCACCTGGTTTTTTTATATATTCAATAATGAATTCACAAATTATAGGTCGCAAAGATATATTAATGATATTCTTCATGGGTTTTTTTGTTTTTTTTGAAAAAAAAATTAATAACAAAAGCTTATTTATAATATTTATTTTTTCAATAATTATTCTCTGCTTATCACATTCTGGTTTTTTATTTTATACACCATATTTATTGTTTTTATATTCACTTATTAAGTTTAAAAGAAATTTAAGAATTAATTTTTTTGAAATTTTTTTAACGCTATGTACATTGTTTTCAATCTTGATGTTGATTATATTTAATCAAGGAACAGAATTTCATACAAGAGAAATATGTCTGTCAGTAAAAAATTATGTTTCAGAAAAATGTATGTTTGATGGTCAAGTCTACTGGCTCCAACATGATTACAAGAGATACATATATGAAAAAACGATATCTGGAGTAGATTATTTAAAATCTTTTTATATTTATGTAATTTCTTTTTTTTTAGTTTATTTATTTTTAGGTATCAAAGTTTATAAGTCAAAGTTTAATATAAATTATTATTACTTAAATAAAATAAACCCATTATTTATATTTATTATTTTATTTATACCAACTATTCCTACTTATGTTTTGGGGGTAGATTGGGGTAGATATATTTTTATATCATATTCAAATAGTTTCTTCATATTTCTTTACTGCCTTAAAGAAAATTTACTTTTCACAAACTATGAATTAAAACTAAATAAATATTTTTTTACTACTATTGTAATATTTTATAGTTTTTTCTGGACATTTCCATTTTACAATGCGACTAAATTTAAATTAGTGATAAAAAAACCAATTTTATCAATTTTAAAACACATTAAATAAAAAGATTTTTATGAAGGATAAAAAAAACCATTATGATGGCTGGGAACTTAAATTATTTGATAATTCAAATCATTACAGAAATTATCAATTTGATTTAATAAAAAACAAGATAAATGGTTATTTAGCAGAAGTTGGTCCCGGAAATGGAAAAAACATTTTTTGGTATTTTAGCAGATGTAAAACAATTGATTTATTTGAACCTTCATACAATTTATTTAATATTCTTAAAAAGAGATTTTCTAATAATAAAAGAATAAATTTAAATAATAAAAAATTCTTAGTAAAAAGCAATAAGTACGATTGTATTCTTTATATGGATGTTATTGAACATATAAAAAACGATAAAAAAGAAATTAAAAAAGCTTATAGATCATTAAAAAAAAATGGAAGATTAATTATAAATGTACCAGCTTTTCAACATTTGTATTCTAAATTTGATAAAGATGTTGGTCATTTTAGAAGGTATAATAAAAATCAGATTTTATCATTATGTAAAAGTTTGAAAATAGACAATATAGATATGAAATATTATGACTCTATTGGATACTTGTTGTCATTTGCTTCTAAACTGATTGTATCTGACTATAAAAAAGATTTTGAAAAAAAAATAAAATTTTGGAATTCTTTAATTATTTTATCTAGGATAATTGATTTTTTTACAATGCATTTTTTTGGAAAATCGTTAATGGTTATAATTACAAAAAAATAATTTAATTCGTTAATAATTATATTAAGCAAATTAAAACAACAAAACGTATATATAGTTGCGTAGATCATGTGACTGGCAAGCAGTTCTACTTTCTTCCTTTGTATAGTCTTTGTTCTGCTATTTTTTCTTAAAGATTTTTTTCTAGAAATTTAAAAAGTGAAATAAGTAAAGGATTGTGTGGTGCCCCCGCACGGAGTCGAACCGCGGACCTATTGATTACAAATCAATTGCTCTACCAGCTGAGCTACAGGGGCATTTTATTTCTTGGTCAGTTTTTAATGTAATTACCTTTATTAATCAATCCTAAATTAAACATTCCTTGGAAAGTTGTTCATTTGTTGAATTTTATGATAAAAATAAAAAATTTTAGAAAATATTAATATTAAGATTATGCTGAAAAACTTTTGTTTTGTGATTATTAAATTTTTAATACAGTTCATAAAAAAAATGAACTTAGATATCTATTTATTTGATAAAATAATACTTTGTGTTGGAGAAGTGCAAATCTCTATAAATAGAAATAAATATGAAGAAATAACAGATTTAACTGAAACAGAAGTGAAAATTTATTCACAAAATGGTGAAGATGGTATTATTGATTACCTTATACACAAGTTAAAATTAGATAAAAAAAATTTTGTAGAGATTGGAGTAGGAAACTATAGAGAGTCAAATACAAGATTTTTATATAACAAGTATCACTCCAAGGGACTTATTGTTGACTATGTTGATAACATGGATAAAAAAGTAAAACCTTTTGTTAACTTTTGGAAAGGTGACTTAAGAATATGCAATAAGCAAATTAATTCTGAAAATATTTTAGATTTATTAAATAACAGTTGTGATTATGAAATTGACTTGTTTAGTATTGACATAGATAGCATAGATTATTGGATTATAAAAAAATTAAAAAAAAATATATCTAAAATTTTTGTTGCTGAGTACAATTCTGTATTTGGGTCTGAATTAGAGGTAACTGTACCCGATATTTGTGGTTTTGAGCGTAACAAATATCATTATTCTAACTTGTGTTATGGAATGTCTTTAAAGGCATTAATTAATTTAATGAATCAAAAAGGTTATTATTTTGTTGGTACTAATTTACAGAAAAATAATGCTTTTTTTATCTTAAAAGAATTTAAAAAAGAAGATTTCTTTCAGAAAATCAAAATTAAAAACTTAGATAATTATACAAATTCAAATATTCGCGAAAGTAGAGACAAGAAAAACAACTTAAGTTATCTTTCAGGTGATAAAAAGTTTAAAGAGATTCAGGAATGTGAAGTAATTAACCTTAAAGACAATAAAAGTGAATTAACTAAGTTAAAAAATTTAGTGTAAATTTTTTTTAATAAGCAAGCCTTAAAGACTAGTTATTAATAATAATTTTATTCATTAATTCATAAATTATTTAATTTATTGTTATAAAATTATTGAATTTTTGTCCACATCAATTCTTTGGACAAGTTAAGAAAATACATCAGATGATAATATCAACTAATCATGGCTAATTATCAATGAAACTGTAACCTTGATTAATTGATTATTTTAACTTTAGGAAGTGGGAAAATGAATTTTGTTCCTTTTTTTTTTGTTATTTTTTCTCTTGATAAAATTTCATTTTTAAAATGCCATGGCAAAACAAGATAATAATCAGGATTTAACTTTCTTGATTGCTTTTCAGAAATTATTTTTATTTTTGTACCGGGTGTAAATAAATTATATTTTAGTGGGTTTCTATCAGCTATATAACTAACATCTTTATTATCTATATTATAAAATTGTAAAAGAACATTTCCTTTAGTTGAAGCACCATACCCATGTATAGTTAAATTTTTATCTTTTATTTTTTTAATAATTTTTTTAAGTTTAGTTTTTTGATTTAATATTTCTTTATAAAAACTTGTAAATATTTTTTTAGTATGTAGTCCTATTTTTTTTTCTTTTAATAAAACTTTTTTGATACTACTTTTAACTTTATAGTTTGCTTTTTTATGGCAAATATAATATCTCGAACTTCCACCGTTTATATTGTTATATTCATGATGAAAAACTTTTAATCCAGTTTTTTTAATCATTTCTATTATAACTTTTGATGAAAAAAACCCTAAGTGTTCATGACATATAGTATCAAATATTTTATTTTTTATAATCATATATAGATCCGCATGTTCTAAAATAAAAACTCCTTTTTTGTCTAATAATTCTTTTACATGCCTTAAAAATTTATTCGGATCTCGTAAATCATAAAATACTGACAACGCTGATATAATTTTAAATTTTTTTTCAAGATTTAGTTTTTTTATTTTAGAAACATGAAAAAAATCTGAAATTTTGTGATTAATATTTTTATAATTTTTTTCATACTTGTTGGCTAATGGATCAACTCCAACTTTTACGATATTCTTATCGTAAAAATTTAATAAAGTTGCATCATTGCTTGCAATGTCCAAAACAAGATCTTTAGACTGTAATTTTACTATAGCTGAAGCAATTTTTACGGTGTTCTTTACATGGTTTGTCATAGTTTGATTAATGCCAGTTCTATAACCATAATCTTTTCCATACAGATATTTCATATTAAAATTTCTATCTAATTGGACAAACTTACATTTTTTGCACATTAATAAATTAAGTGGTGCCTTTGGGACATCATGTAATAAACTTTTTGGAAATTTTCCTGTAAAACTTAATTGTCCTAATGAAAATAGTTTTTCTAGCTTTTTATTTTTACAATTTCTGCACAAAATTGATTTAATACTCATTTTTTTAATCTTTAATATTTGGTATTATTTATATTTTTAATTAATTTATTTATTAATTTAATATTTTTCAATATAAAAATAAACTTAATTATGTCAACTTTATTAATTCTATTATCTAGACAGAATACTTAAGTCTTTGTAATAAGATTCATTCAATCTAAAATAATTATTTTTATATAGGGGCTATCAAATTAGAGACAGACTAGAGTACTGGGCTTAAGCTTGAAAGTAAATTGAGCTTTTACCTGGAAGCACTTTCGATTATAATACACTAATCACCAAAAGATTTTCCCGTGTATTTAGTTACCTTAGAATCCAAGTTAACAACATCGGATAACAGAACGTCCCTTCTTTGCTTTTTTAAGTTAACTATCTATTGATCAAGTATAAGATTTGAAGATTTTCTTATATCGTCAATATTAGCATTCATTTGATGAAAATATTTACCTACTGCAAAATTTTTATCACGGTTGCTGTATAAAGCAAAAAGCTCATTATTTAAATTTTCATTTTTTTTGCTAAAAACCATTTTGTAATTAGTTTTATTTTTAAAATTTAATATACTTTCATTGTGATTTTTATCCCATTTAGGAATATCATATTCCAAGGCGATTATGGGTTCGTGTTTGGTTGCCTCATCCCATTTAAATATTGCATCGAATATATATAAATTTTTTAACCATATGCGTACAGATTCTAAAATATTAATAATTTCTTTTTTATCTTTATGTATTTTGGATACTAATTCGGAAATTGTGTCTATAGATAAATCAATAGTTTCATTTAAGGAATCACTAATTAGTTTTGCAGCGTATTTTCTCGTTAAATTGTCTCCCAAGTCTCCTTTTAGCAGTTTATTATAGTTTTCATCATTAGAAAAAAATTTTTCTATATGTTCTTTAGATTCGTATAGTTCATTCTCTGATTCTTTAGAAAAATCAAAATAAATTTTTAGAAGCTTTTTGGGTATTTTTTTATTGTTCTTTTTTTCTTTATCATTTTCTAGGGCTTGAAATATTGAGAAAATAAATTCATAAAGAGAAACATTAAAATCTTTTCTTAAAAGCTTTTTAATTGGAGCAAACACTGAATATGTAAAAAAATGACTTAATAAACTAAATCTTCTACACGCTAAATAATCTTCATAAGGCATGGTATTATTTTCTATACAAACTTTTTCAACATCAAATACTCTTTTTCCCTTATACGTACCAAAATCTCTAGGAACTATTCTCCATTTTGATTTCATATCATATTTATTTGTAGCCTCTTCTCTTCCTAGATCGGCTCCCTGAAGCATCATGAGTGTGTATGTTGAAACAGAAACACCACAATCCATTAATATTTTAGTACTTCGAAAATAAGTTTCTTTTGTTTCGTTTGGTAGTGGTATAATTAATTCACATCCTGTGTTTTTATTTCTTTTTTCCAATTCTTTAACAAATTCAATGTATTGTTCATTTGTTAAATTATCTCTTTTAATCAATTTTAAAGTTTCTTGATTCATTGACTGTTGAGCCAAACTTATTTGAACTCTATTCTTAAGTTTACTATCAATATCTAAAATCTGTTGTCTTTTATTTTTTGGAGTTGAAATTTCTATATATTGAGGCCAATCTTTTTCATTTATTAATTTTAAAATATGATCGGTTAAATCCATATCTTTAATGTACATGCCCCAATTAGCATCATGGAAGGCTATTGATTTAGTGCCCGAAAATTTTGTAACTCTTTCACATACATAACTTAACTCTGCTTCAACTCTTCTAGTGCTAAAACTTACCATCTTAGTTATGTCTATTCCTTGATCACAGAATGTACAGGCAAATGGACAGCCTCTTGCGGTTTCAAATGATGGAATATATTTTCCATTTAAAAATTTATCTAAGTATCCTTTTAGATAAGGCGATGGAATACAATCTCTTCCATCTACCTTATTTGCTATTCCCAATCGTGCAATTGGTTTTCCTATTAAAAGATTTTGTTTATTAAAACTTAGAGCCATTGATCCATCGGGAATTATATTTTCCATCTTCATTTTAATTAGATCAAAATTAAATTTAATATAATTTTCAACACAGCTAGTGAAACCTGTTTCCCCATCTGCATAACAATAATAATCTACAGCTGGTTTTTCTTTTAAATAATCAAAACAATTTTTTTTAATAGTATTGGAAAAACTATGTGCGCCTGTACCACTAGGAAACTCTGGTCCACCTAATATTGTTAATATATTCTCATTTTTTTCTTTAGCGTATTCACAAACTCTGTTCGATAAATTAGAATTCCACACATAGCTTGATAAACCCAAGATGTCAGGTTTCCATTGATCGATTAAGTCTAATGCTTCATCTGGATGTGTAAGAATTTTAATTTCAAAAGATTGGGGAGCTAAAATTTTTTCAAAGTAAGTTGCTATATATCCTATGCCTACTGGTACATAAGTTGAATGCACACCTACCGTATGATGTCTTAAATCACCTAATAAAACTTTAAGTTTATTCATAAAATTTTTTCACATAAATAATTAAACTACAATTAAGCTTAAAACAATACTTTATTTAATTAGCTATTAATTTTACTTATATTTCTTTCTTATTTTAATTTGGGGGAAGTTAGCTTTAGATAAAGCTTCTATTCATTTTCTAGTGGTTCATTGTTTACTTAGTTTTAAATCTTCATTAATTTTTTATCAATTCGAAAAAAGTAGACTTCAGCAGTCTGTATTAGAATATAAAACAGCCATATTAACTAAGTTAAATTCCAGAATTGCCTATCATTTTATTAAGCTAGAAAGTTAAATGACTTTTGACTTAGGATCACTTTCGATTATACTATCTTTATCACCTAGATTATAAAGACACAAAGTAGGGCACCCACAATCTAATGGTGTACAAAAAGTAAAATAATGTTAAATACACAGATAATTAGTAATGCCCTCGTGGTGAAATTGGTAGACACAAAGGACTTAAAATCCTTGCCCTTTTGGGAGTGCCAGTTCGAGTCTGGCCGAGGGCACCATAAAGATGATTAAAACATTAATTATTTCTGATAAAAATAAAAAATCGCTAAAAATAAAATCATTTATATTAAAAAAAATTAAAACAAACCCATTAGTAAAATTAAATTTAGTTATAGTCATTGGGGGTGATGGGTTTATGCTACAAACATTAAAAAAAAATAAAAATTCATCCAAATCATTCTACGGAATTAATTCTGGAAATTATGGTTTTTTAATGAATAAATTTTCATCAAAAAATATTATAAAAAATTTATCAAGAGCTAAAATGATTACTATATCTCCATTAGAAATGACTGTTAAGAATAAACAAAATCAAATAAAAAAATTCCTTGCTATCAACGAAGTTTCAATATTGAGACAAAGTAGACAGGCAGCCTCACTCTCTATTAAAAGTGGTTCAAAACACATTATTCAAAAGTTAATTTCTGACGGTGTTTTAGTCTCAACGCCCGCGGGTAGTACGGCATACAATTTATCTGTTCATGGTCCAATTTTAAGCTTAAATTCAAAAAAACTTTCTATTGCACCTATAAGTGCCTTTAGACCAAGAAGATGGAAGGGTAAAATAGTTAGTGAAAAATCAAAAATAATTATTAAAAATTTGAATCCCAAAAAAAGACCAATTAGTGCTGTAGCTGATAATTTAGAATTTAGAAATGCAAAATTAATTTCTATTAAAATAAATAGTAGGATTAAATTCAATCTTCTTTATGATCGAAATAAAAGTCTTCAAAAAAAAATTAAAATTGAAGAATTAAGAAATGAAGTAAGATAATTATAAATTAATGTCAAAAAGCACTAGTATAGCCTTTATAATCAATGCTTCTAATCAAAAAGAATTAAAAGCATTTATATCTAATAATTTTTTTTTGATAAAAAAAATAGCGGATAGCTTTAAAAAAATTTATATATTTAATTTAAATAGTCTGACTTTTTTTAATAAATCTAAAAGTTTTCCTATTAATGATTTAAATGATTTACATCTTCCTAAAAATATTAATATTTTTTCCCCTAAAGATTTAAATGAGTTTAATAAATTTATGCAAGATATAAAAATTTTAGGCATAAATTTTTTTGCAACAAATCAATTTTCAATAATAAAAATTATGCTATTAATGAAAAAAAATAATATTAAATTAATTGAAATTTCCGGTGTCGGAAATATACAAATTAGCATTGGATCAGGTAGCATTAGTGCTTTCTATAAAAAATACTGTCATAAATTAATAGTTTTATTGAGTATTTTTTCATTTCTCCCAAAGACAGAAATAAAATTTATCACAAACTCTAAGTTACATCCCAATAATACAAACAAATCAATGTATCAAAAATTTTTTAATTATTTTCAATTTAGTCTCGCTAAAAAAACTATTTTAATTAACAGTAGAAGTTATGATATTTTTAAAGAAAATACTTTTAAGAGAAGTGAAAAATATATCACACTTTTAGATGAAACGTTAAATAATCCAGGGTGGACAAAATTTGGAAGAAAACCATTCTCTAAAAATGAATTAAAAATTCATTATGATAAGCTAAATAAAAAACTAAAATATTTATCTTTAATATATAAAAAAAAAATAATAATATGCTTACACCCAGATGATGATTTAAAATTAAAAAAAAAATATTTTAAATCATTTAGAGTAGTTCAATACAATACGAGAGAATATATATATAAATCTTTTATAGTTTTATTCTTTGAATCTAGTGCAATAATTGATGCTATTTTATTAAAAAAAAAAATTTTAAGTATAAATTCTGAAATTTTAGATATTAATCAAAAAAGAGCAAATCATGAATATATAAAAAACTTAGGATTAACCGTGTTAGATATTGATAAGAATGATAAACATATAAAAATTAACAAAAAATTAATGATTAAAAAATATTCTGCCTACATAAATAAATATATTGCTCCTGATAAGTCTAAAGATTTGGGATATAAAAAAATTATATATACTATAAAAAAAACATTCAAGTAATGAAAATTAATTATTATAATAAATTTAAATTTTAAATGCCAAAAATT
>Ga0115000_10004744_pt1 | contig 11058 bp, 12 predicted proteins | sample ArcticOcean_MG_C_6_FD_89690 | JGI IMG/M metagenome (GOLD analysis project Ga0115000, IMG submission 89690) | Marine microbial communities from western Arctic Ocean - ArcticOcean_MG_CB8_128 | ecosystem: Environmental > Aquatic > Marine > Oceanic | place: Arctic Ocean: Canada Basin | collected... | reverse complement strand
CCCAGAGCAAGCGCAAGTGCTGCTGGTATCCTTCTTCCTTGGCGTACTAACCTTCTATATTCTTCTCTGTCTTCCTGCGTTTTCGGATCATCGGAATCTTCGAAAAGTATCTGAATTTCCTTTTTAACATAATGTTCTATGAGGCGCAGTTGTACCTCTTCTTTAATGATTTGACGAAGTTTGTATTTTGTGGTGCGCATAGGTTTACTCAGTCAAGACTGCTTCTAGTTCTTCCCTAATAGTGCGTTTTAACGATTCCATAGTGTGGGGGCCCTGGCGGCCAATGGTATTGGCTTCTCGGGTGGCATAGTTAACAATTTTTTCAACTTGCTCATAATCAACCTCTCGGCCGTTTTCCTCTCGCTGGACCGCATCCCAAATGGCCTGCCAGGAGTCAGACATTGCTTCCATCTCTGTGCTGGAGGGTGCCGTGGTTGTTCTACTGTCAATTGGTGTATCAGTGCCGTGACGGCGGGCCGTGCGGTCGCGTGATAAATCCGTATGTATTTTTTCCAAATAGCTCCTGAAATTTACTATGGCGCCTCGAAGCTGTGGGCTCGCATTTTTTACACGGCCCATATTGAGGCGTGTTAGAAATGTTTCAGCCTCAGCACTGCCAGTGTCAATGTCTTGAAATTCTTGTGGCTTGGGGGGATTGTTTCGATCAGCATAAAACTCTTCTACCTCTTCTTTGATGATCTTTTTAAGTCGTGATTGTGTGATTTTCATTTAGCGCTCCCTATACAGCTGATAATAAATTCAACAGTAAATAGTCGTCCCTATCGATAAAGGATGCGTTATTCTTTCTTTCCCTGAAGACTTCTTTTGGCATTGAACCTACATCCTCATATTCACTCACATCAATTTTATACATCTCAATATCATATTTAAGAAGCATCTGGATGATCCTGTTCTCTTTCTTTCGCGCGTCTGGGTCAAGGGCGACATAGATGGGAGTGTCGTTTAAAACGATTTTACGGATAAGCTCTGAGTCTGATCTAAGTGTTGAACCCAAAATGGGAACAGAGTTTCCTGCAACCAGCGCGTCAAAAACTCCCTCTACAATAACGAGATCCTCATTCCAGTTGACGAACAGTTCATTAAACACAGCGCTCTTTGAGATGCGCGGGTTCTTATACTTATATGGATCTCCCGTATACGAGCGCGCAATAAAGTATGAACAATCGCCATCATCGTCAAAAGACGGAATGATAATTCTGTTTCTATATTCTCCGCTGAAACAGTAACCAATCTTCCATCTAACAATATCGGCTTTCGTTATGCCGCGGCTTTGTAAATATCGTAAAGCTACACGACCAGTGGCGGGAATGTGTTCTGTTGTCAGTGACGTGAATTCTTCTGGGAGTTCCACTTTCGTCTTGTCTTCTCCACTGACTCGTTCCACAAATAGGTCATTAAATCTTTCAAGATCTGACCGGTCCGATATTGCGTCCCATTTCTGTAGTTGCTGAAACGAACCAAAACGTCTAACAAGACGCCTAATGTTACGACCGCGATAATCACAAATCCAACATTTATAAGCGTTTTTGTCCAAGTTAACAGAGAACTTACGCTTGCGGTGATCACATGCCGGGCACGTGAAAAGCAGTTCATTGCCTTTGTCTGTGTAGTCTCCAAGTGTTCCATATAAAATCTTCTTTGCTACTTTCTTATTCATACGCCCTCAACACAGTGTAACCCGGCGGTGTGTGATAGTCAAGAAAAAAGCCCTGCCGAAGCAGGGCTTTATTTTTTAGGCTTGTGTTATCAAGCCCCGAGCGCATTAATAATTTGCGCCTTGGTCGACTTTGTGTTCACAGGCAGTCCGAGGGCCTTGGCGATCCCAAGAAGTTCTACCTTCTTCATGGTTGGGTTCCAAGTAGCTTCGGTTGTTGTAGTCGGGGTTTCAACAGATACCAACTCAATTTCAAAACTGAGTGCCTGGCCAGCAAGAGGGTGGTTCATATCAAGAATGACATTTTCCTCCTGTACTTCCTGGACCTTGGCTAAAAAGGTACCCTGTGGGCCGTTGCCCTGGATCATGCCACCAAGCTCGAATACAAAATCTTCTCCGAAAGCTTGCTTCGGCACAAGTTGGAGTGCTTCTGGGTTGTGAGACCCATACGCTTGTTCCGGCGATAATGTAACATTTTTGGTTTCACCCGTGGCCATGCCGACAACGGCATCATTAAAACCACGAATCATTTTACCTGAGCCGATTGTGAAATTCAAAGTGTCTCCACGTGGTCGCGACTCATCAAACACTGTACCATCGTTCAGTGTTCCCTTGTAATGAACACTTACTGTGTTCCCGTTCTTTACTTGCATTTATTTCTCCTTCATTGCAATGAATAATGCTCTCATAATGTAACACATCATGATTGATATGTCAAGCGCTTTCGCTTATAACTTCTAAATAATCTCCAACTATCGGAAGCACAGTTGTTTCTGTGTCTCCTGCGAACCACACCGCACAGATATCGTGTTCTTCATCAATCTTTGTTATTATTCCAACATTGGTGGTTTGTGGGCTGAACTTTAACATTCTCTGTCTTCGTTCTTCACTTACGTATTTCCGACAAACCAGATCACCGATTTTCATTTATCATTCCTAAACATTTCTCTGGAAATATAACACCTCTTGTTAAGAAATCAATCTTTTCCTTCTTCATCAGAAGCTTTTTGAACCATAGTCAGAACACTAGCCGGCAAGTTTTCAACATAATTTGGTTGAAACCAGTGGACGGCCACAAGATCTTCAAACACCCCAATATATGAGTGAAGTTCAAAGTGCTTCACCTCTATTAATACTACCATTCCTAACCAGGGCTCTCTGCCTGGTGGGATGATATATTCGCTTTCTGTAACAATATCACCGATTTCATAATCAAACCGTTGGTTATGTTCATCGGCGTCCATACTTTAAGTAGATGAGTTCACTTCATTGCGCTCTTGTTCAATCGCATATCCTGCTTTTGCTACTATGATCGCGTCGGCTTTATCATATGAACCAGCCACAGGGTTACCGTGTTTGGTGTACTCTATCTTAAAAGCTGATTCGTGTTCTAGAAGATGTGCCAACACTATTTCCTTGGCTTTTTGGCCGCGTTTGATACTGACACCCGCCTTCTTCCTTGCGGACGAAGCAGAGATGTATTCTGGCTCTATTTCAAACATCTCATATACAAGCCATGATACTATTCCATTAAAAGCTGCTAAAGTTGATATCACACTCGCAGATGATCTTCCTTTGGCGAACATCATCAATGGTTGCTCAATATAGATTTTTTCTATCGGAAACTTTGCATTTCCTATAAAGCTCTCGTTATCTAGCTGGTACATCTCAAATAGATCTTCGATATACTCTTTCACTGCTTCTGCTTTTGCAAAGGGGCCTTTGTGTTTTCGTAAGTCACACATACTATAATGAAGAATTTCATCGTCTCCAACGATAGCAAAGCCAGTTATGCTAGTGGAGACATCAATGCCTAAAATCATCTTACGCCTTATACTTACGCCAACTATGTCGGCTTCTGTTTTGTAAATATTCTTTATTGTGCATTTGTGCGTACGCCTCTTGTTCAAATCTAATATTTCTGTATGCGAGTTCTTTATCTCGAAACCTGATCAGGCCTCTTAAGTAATCCCATCCATACAACATATAAAAGAATACCACAAAAAGTTCTTTTTGTTGAGCAATATGTATAGATTCGTGATTTAAAGTTTCATCTGACATTTTTGTGCGGGATATAATAAACGGAAATAGTGTGATCGCTTGCACATCCACCACTATTGAGAATAGTTTAGTTAATCGCGGGGCTATGATAATTATGGGCCTCATTAGATATCCAATTTCAATTTTATTGTAAGTGCTTCGTCTTCATTTTTAAGGACTGGATTTGCTAAGGTTGCTAAACCAATTAGATTTTTGTTGTCATCGTAGATCGCCACTCTTGAGATATACACCTGTCGTTTAAAGTCTTCGTCATATCCTTGATAACTTGATGTCACTGTGTTAGCTATCAGCCTATCCGGGTTTTCTTGGTATATCATCGATGAGGACACACTAACTTTTGTCTGGCCATACTTTATATATGTTGGATTATTAGAGTAGTTTACTTCACCCCTTCCGGCATGTGCAAACATCGTAATAACTTGTGTATCTGTTTGTCCTTTAAACGATAAGTCAAACGAAGCTGACACAAAGTTGGCGCCTGCTGATGTCTGGTTTACTCCGTCTAGTGCCCCTGCTCCAAAATAGACCCACTTTGGGTTATCGCTGGTGCCGTCTGATTTAATTGGTATTGATGGAGCGCCGTCGCCTAATGCCCAGGATCCTGTTAGCATTACAAACCCTTCATCGTATAAGACAACGCCTGCGACAGCGCCGGGGTTCGGCCCAATTGATTCTATTAATTCACCATTTTGTTTTGAATCTTTAAGCTCTCCTATGAGAGAGCCGGTGAAATACCATTTCAGAGATACACTGCCGCGTTGGATTTGAGTTCCAAAGAATATAGATGGAATTGAAATAAGATTTATATTCTGTGTGTCTTTATCCCAGCCTGGTTGATTGACACTTGAACTTAAACTTACTTTATAGTGCTCGCTAAGAGTTCCATAAAAGTTTAGTCTGTTTCTCAGCGCCCAATAGTGAGTGTTGACCGGGGCTCCTGTTGTTGACTCGCCGGTTCTTGTATTGATGATAGCATCTCTTTGTCCAGCGTTTGCCATATACTGTCTTGTTATAGACGCAGACATTGGATAGCTACTGGTCAGTATGTCGCCGTAAACAAACTCATTTGTATAGCTTGTGGCGCCAACGGTTCTAAAGCTAGCTTTCGCTGACTGTTTTGTAATGAATGGATAGATTGATGTGGCGGTTGTTGGTTCGCCGGCAACACCATGGTCTAATATTCTATCAATGTTATATTCATATAAACTTATATGCCCAGATGGTACATCACGGACTAATGAGGAAACGGCGCCGGACTGTGCCGGTTCGTTATTATAATATACATGGCCATCAAATATGAAAAAGCTTACCTCTGGGCTAGCCCTCATTGTATTTTGGATGATATCTTTGTCAGAAAACTTTTTAATAGACATTGTGAACTCTTCTCACATTAAATAGTCTTGTATTTTAATAGTCCAACCTAACCCGCAGGGTTAGTTCGTTCGTTGGATCTTTACGTAGAGGTTCGGATAGCTTGGCGGTTGCTAATAGCTCGCCGGCTGAGTTGTACATACCGACTGTCGTTACATATGCAATCGGTGTGTCGCTGGCTAAGCTTTTCACTTGAATTTGCGCGCCGGACACATATGTCGGGTTCGTGCTATAGTTATAACGGTTCCATGGAACACGACAAAAATAGATGTTTGAATTGATTTCGGTGGTGTTGTTGAAAGATATGTCTGCTATCCTGTGTCGGAGAGCATTGCACGATGCGGAGATCGTGGAGCCAGTTAGCGCTTCGCGCACTGTTTTCTGGTTTTGTGACAAATCTCCCAGCTGGTCTGAAAAGTCTTCCTGCAGAGTATCAGTAGTGGAGTCATTCTGAAATAACGAAGCTGTTAGAACTGCGATTCCTGCTTGATAGAAAATAAGACCGTCGGCCAGGGTGTCTGATGCGGAAGATGTATAAAGTAGACCGTATTCTCCCCCTAGAACAGCGGCAGTACCACCGGTGTCGGTGGCGAGATTATCGGTTAATGTCTTGATTGCGCCGGCGGTTGTTGCATCGGCCCAAGAACCGGTCGCAACTTTCATTGAAAAGGAGCCTTTCTTGATTTGATCTTTTGTAAGGAGTCGGGAGAAGTTCACAAAGAAGACCTCTCTCATATAGCGATTGTCATCATTGATATTTAAATCTGATTCAAACTTTTGAACAACCTCACCAGTATCTTTACTGTACCCAAGCAAAACTTGCGTCATTTGATTATACATATTGATCTTTTTCGAGTTTTGGATCGAAGTAGATGAAGATAAAACGGATGTTTCGTCATATCCCACAGCAAGATCAAAAATATGATTCGCAGAAGAACTTAAATATGGGTAATCATATACAGATTGAAACTGACCGTGTGAAAAGTTTTTAATGTTCTCATCGATATAAGATCCGGTTCCAAATTTATAGATAGTCCCTGTGAGAGGGAGGGCTTCGTGAAGAAGAGTTTTGGTTGATGTTATATCTGTGTTTAAATTAAATGGTTGGTATTGGTTGGGCATTAATAATTCCTTTGCTTATCTTTTTCTTACAATTCTAAATGGTACCTGGACTGAGACACCTGTTGTCTTTCCAACAACATATACTATCGTGTCAATATAATCATATGTGTTTCCATCGCCAAATAGATCTTGGGCTATTTTGCCGTATAATGAATATGAGGCGGCCGAAGAATATAAATCAGCTGAGGGCACAAGGGCGATGGCTGTTATGGCGGCGGGTGGGCCGTTTATCGTTGAGAGCTTCTTCCAAGAATCGTGCTCATCAGCTTGCAATAAGTTGGGAATACCTGAAACAATAGCTGTCTTGTAATGATCAATCCCTATTCTGTTCGTTGATGGTGTAGTAGTGCCGGCCAATTGGAGTGTGAAGTCGGGGCCACTGCCGCCGGAACTCATGTCACCGGTCCAATTGGATGTGGCGGCCGAGGGGCCTTGGACACCGACAATGAAGCGCGTGTCAACCGATACATCAAAATTTGAATCCATCAAGTCATTGCCTACTATATAAGTCGTTCGATTTCTGAGGCCTCTAGTTCTTGGTGGGTTTTCTGCCGAGGAGCTAATTCCCGTTTCAATAAAAACCACACTGTTGGTGTTGGTGATGCCGCGGTAATATGACTTTCCGATTTGGGTGGTAAGTTCAGTGTCTGTAGTACTGTTTGCGGACAAGTAGAATATGCTTGAAGTTAAGAACTGCTGATTGTTGCCGGCGGGCGCCAATTCTTTTGAGGTAGAACCAACCACCTTTGCGGTTGGCAAATATAATAAATTCAAATTACCGTTGAAACTTACCAGTCCATAGTTGATATTCGCGTTTGTTTTTGTGAAAGCTTCAAGAACTGGTGTTTGGAGGATCTCCAAATCATAGTATGCGGATCCAGACGGATGGTTTTTGTTATATAACCCGTAGTCGACCTCATCGTCACCGAGCGCAAACTGTGAGATCCTAAAGTTCCCTTCCGCCATTCGTTTTCTTCCAACATCGGTCAGAACTGCGTCGAGAATGATATCTCCACTGTTATCTAAAAAAGCCATTTATTTCCTCTCTCCTCGTAAATAGTTAACAAAATCGTTTATTCGCTTCTCAAATCGTAAGTAATGTTCAAATCTATTTTCTTTCCAGTTTTCTTAGAGGTTAATCTTATCTTAAACCTCTTGTTCCAAATTAAAGAATCAACAGAACCCACCTTAATATTTCCAATTTGTTGTTTTGCCTCGTCCGTATAATCTGCGGCAGAGTCATCTAATAATAGATGTTGAATGTTGGGAACTAAGTTAATTAGTTTTTTAAACGAAATCGACGTTTTAACAAATTTTTCTTTTTCTAAATCTTCAATAAATAGGGTATCAAATATTGAATATGTGTATCCACCATCGTTAACCAACTCAGCTTCATAGATTAAAGATGGTCGGCTAGTGTCGCGATGCTCATTTAAGAATCGAAACATATAATAGTATTTCTTATTTGTATTAATCTTATCATAAAAAATATAATCTTTATATGTTTGTTTATCATTTATCATCTTTAAGTCGATCGTCTGCTGTAACGCTCCATCAAAGTTAGTGTATGCGCGTGGTACTTCGTCGGTTCTATAAACCTCCAGATAACGTGGCCTAGATACAGATTCGTTCATTAACACAGTGTCTTCAAGCAAATTATTGCTATTCAAATAATCTAACTTATAGGTTTCGTCTTCGAAATCTACTATTTTGGGAAAAGCCTTTTCTTCAAAAGCTCGGTATTCAATATCAAATCCTATCCGCTGCGAGGCGTCTTCTAAATGGAATGGTAGTGCTGTGATTGTATTGGCAGGATTATCTAATACTTTAAGTGTCTTTGTTGTGAGTGGTATTTCCATCAGTTTTAGTGATGGTTGAATAGTCATATTATAATCTGCCACATATTTGTTAGGGCTAGCAATTTGGGCGTCAGTTGCAAGCTCATTTCTAGCTGAAAGACTTGTTGAATCATCAATAAATAATCTATCTTTTGTATCGCCGGTCTCTGGATCGTAAAACTGTAGGCAATACTCAGGTGTCCCGGACGGGTCCAAATTGGCTATTGTCTTTGTGACTCTTAGATCTGATGCTTGATATCGAGATCCTCTGACTAACACATAAGCATATACATTGTACGTATATTCTTCTCCATATTTAATCTGTGAATCCATAAACTGGAAATCTTTTATCTGTAGGAGATCGCTTGTTCTATCATACAGATTAGTGGTGTTTATAAACCAAAAGTTTTGGATTACGTTTTGAGTATTTGAATCACCGGTTGGTGGGCCACCAATTTTTTCAACCCTATAGGCCATGGTTTCGGCTGGACTATCTTCAACGTCTTGCTTTTTATGTGGTTCGCTGATACTGCTCAAATATAGAGGTTCATCAACAGCATCTAGATAATTTGCAAATGTCTTAGTTGAAAAAAGCGTGTTTTGATAGCGATATACACCCTTTGAATCCAGCGCTGACTGTCGGGGTAGGAGGTCTTGCCTTCCAATAAAACAATAATCATCGGATATCCGTGTATAATTTAATCTCGCATTATTGATTAAGTCTCCATAATCAACTGATCTAAATTGTAATGTTGAGATTGTGTTCAGTTCTTGGCTCAAATTTAAATGTGTTGTTTCTTGTGCGGTAAAGGATAGGTTTTCTATTGTATTAACTCGTGGTACTTTCCCAAATGTGTCCTTAAGGCTTACGAGAAACTTGGATGAAAAATCATTTTGCTTAATCGATTCGACAAGAGCACCGCCGGGTGATGCCTCAAACTCTATTTTCGTGTAATACGGCATGCGAGCGCGGTTATTCATGGTGTCAACAAACTCTTTTTGCATCGTCATATCATCAAAAAGGACATTCTGCATTTTTGTTGCAACTGCGATGGCAGTGGATGAAGAAATAGCATGACGGGGATATTCTTTGGCCAAATATTCTCTAAGGCGAAGATGCTGGGCTTGAGACACAATTCTTTTTTCGTGAGGGCTCATCGTAGATGTTTCTTCAATATCATCTTCTGTTTTAAATAAGCTAGCCCATAGATCTTGTGATACCACACTTTCACGTGAAACATAGTTAATCATATCACGGTCGTAATAAACGTTTGCTTGCTCGCGGGTGACCGTTGTTTCGTCTATTTCACTAATAGACTGTAACACATACATGTTAGGTATTAATAGCTCACTGCTTAAACTAGATACGTATTTCTCATATTCTGGTATGTGGCTGTTATAATCATATGATACATTAATTTTTTCAATCTTCTTCAGAGTACGGCGGCTTTCTCTGGCTTCTAAGACAGTAAACGGAAGAGAATAGCTGAACCAATGGTTTGAGAACTCTTCTCCTGAATATATACCGTTATAATTTTGTTCCCCGTACTCACCACCGTTCATTACGCTTTTCCAATGCTCATCGCTTTTGATGATATCGCTGTTACCATAAATTCGAACTGGGTATTGTATAATTGGTTGTACAATTCTTGATGAGTAAATGATTGAGGCAAATACGACGTCGGGATCACTTACCTCTGTCACATATTCGCTCTCGGGGTCATCATGGTTGCCGGCAAATGGAGTAATGGTTTCTCCAGAATCGGATGAGCTTTGTTGGATCCACCCGGAACCGAGAGCGGTTCTAAGCGAGTCGCCGGAACCCGACATTAAGGTGGAGTTTATAATTGTCAACTCTTTGGATAAGAAGGACATATTATGAATACCCGCCGGTGCCGGGTATGAATCCGGGTGTCCCGAACCCTCCGGTGGGTACGGGGGCGCCCATGTGTTGTGTTGAGGCCTCTTGCGCGGAGAGCGTAGCTGGTGTTATTTGTTCGGAGGTTAGTGTCTTTTGTTCAATCCTCTTGAATGTTTGAGATGATTCAATTTGGGTGTTTAACAACATTTCAGCCATGTTTGTAAAAACGCTATTTAACGTTAGTGCTAAAACCTGTGCGTTTGTCAAGATTGGGTTCTCGGGAACTCCAAACTTAGAAAGCAAAGCAGTTAGTTCTAAATTCTCATACGCTACTTCCCAGCGCATAGCTGCTGCGCCGAAGTCGGTCCAGCCGGTAGGTAAAAAGTCGGGACTAGATATCCCAATAAATGGGTTACCTATCGGGTAATACGTCTGCGTTTTTGCTCCGGTGCCGACTAAAGACGAAATTTGAGTTGGCTCTGTTGTTTTTGCGATTACGACAGCACTATTTGTTCTACCAGAAAATTCGTCTAGGTGGGTGGTGGTGGCGTAATCCCATCCATACGAATATGTTTCTGAATCATACTTAGTTATTATATAATTTCCTGTGGTCAACTGATCAATATCTAAGCCATCGGCGCCGACGAGGACGTCGGAAAGTAGAGCTTGTTCTATCTCGGTGAAGCCCATATCTATAGCTCCTTGCCGAATGCTATCTTAAATTCAGGAAGCATGAAACTTGTTGGCAGTTCATTCTGAACGTTTACTAAACTATTTGCTATATTAATAACGTTTGATTCGTTGATGCCCTTGTTTGGCTGTTGTTTTTTTGCTCTCTCAATGTCGGTCATCTGTTCATCTGGTGTATAGAACGGGTTTTGTCCTGGGTTGGGAAATTTGTCTGTCGCCCTTATTAATTCTGGGCCTAACAGTTGTTTATCTATACTCTTTAAATCAAATATCTTAGCATTTGGAATGATGGTTTCGTCTGTTTCTATTTGTAACAGCGAAAACGTTGTGTTCATTTTTTGTGATGGGCCTTCTTTTTCTTCTCCCAAAACAGGGGTTCGGTGTGACGCGTTTTGACCTACTATTCCTATTCCGATTGAGCTTAACAATGAGAGTGCGTT
>Ga0115000_10004741_pt1 | contig 11062 bp, 9 predicted proteins | sample ArcticOcean_MG_C_6_FD_89690 | JGI IMG/M metagenome (GOLD analysis project Ga0115000, IMG submission 89690) | Marine microbial communities from western Arctic Ocean - ArcticOcean_MG_CB8_128 | ecosystem: Environmental > Aquatic > Marine > Oceanic | place: Arctic Ocean: Canada Basin | collected... | reverse complement strand
CTTTGAGAAAAATGATGCTGTTTTTGGGAAGTGTAATAACCCTAATTTTCACGGCCATAATTACGATTTAACCGTAAGTGTAACTGGTGAAATTGATCCAGAAACAGGCTATGTTGTGGACGTGAAAATATTGAAAGACTTTATAAAATCAGAAATTGAAGATGCGTTTGATCATAAAAATTTAAACGTTGATGTTCCTGAATTCAAAAATTTAAATCCCACTGCCGAAAACATAGTAGTGGTTATCTACGATAAATTAAAAGCGGTACTCGATTCAAACCTAGTATTGGAAGTTACACTTTATGAAACACCTCGTAATTTTGTAACTTATTCAGGCTAATAATACCAATTAAAGATAAAAATATGCTTTATCCTTTTAAATTTCAACCCATTCTTAAAGATAAAATTTGGGGGGGTCAAAAACTTCAGAAAATTTTAAAGAAGCCCACTACTTCTGCTGAAGCGGGTGAAAGTTGGGAAATCAGTGACGTACAAGGTGATACCTCTATTGTATCAAATGGCACTATGGCAGGAACGTCTCTTAAGTCGTTAATTGAACGTCACACCACTTAGTTGTTTGGGCATAAGAATTTTCAACAATTCGGTACCAAATTTCCATTGCTTATAAAATTCATTGATGCCAAATTGGCCCTTTCAGTCCAGTTGCATCCTAACGATGCCCTGGCTAAATCGCGCCATAATAGTTTTGGAAAAACCGAAATGTGGTATGTAGTTCAAGCAGATTCCGACTCAAACCTAATTGTTGGTTTTAACCAACCGATGACTAAAGAATTATATTTAAAACATCTTGAAGCCAAAACCCTTGAGTGTATTTTAAATTTTGATAAAGTTGATGCAGGTGATACTTATTTTATTGAAGTTGGGAGGATTCATGCTATTGGTGCTGGTGTCCTTTTAGCTGAGATTCAACAAACCAGTGACATCACTTACCGCGTTTATGACTGGGATCGCGTTGATTCTGAAGGAAATCATCGTGAATTGCATAATGATATTGCACTGGAAGCTTTTGATTTTGACATGCCTGATAATTATCGAGTTAACTATTCTCGTGATTCCCAGACGTCTACAGAGTTAGTCTCTTGTCCTTATTTCACGACCAATGTTATAGAAGTAAAGACATCACTTTTAGTCAAAAACAACCACGATTCATTTATGATATATATGTGCGTTGAGGGTAGTGCAGTTATTAATATTGAGGGCTATCAAACGGAATTTTCTATGGGCGAGACAGTATTAATTCCAGCGTGTATTAAAAGCTTTTCTATTTCTACAAATCATGCAAAACTTTTAGAAGTTTATATTTAAAATTACGTAGTTTTGCAAAAACAAAATTTATAGATTATGGCTAACGTTAGAAATTTAAAAAAAGATATCAATTACGTGTTGGGAGATATAATTGAAGCAGTATACATTTGGGAATATGCTAATACAGACAAAGACACTAAAAAAAGTGAAGCTTTAATTGATGAAGCCATAGCAACTTTTGACCAATTGATCGAAAAAGTAAACGCTAAGAAAGTTGAAAATCAAAAAGCACATTACAAGTCAATTGCTCAAAATCTTGAAACTCAAGGAAAGGCATTAATCGAAAAGATTAACAACCTGTAAATTATTCAGACTTTATTTTTTTAATGTAGTCTTCCAAAATAATGCCATATTTAGAATTGGCAATATTTTTTGGAAGTACGCTGTTTATGGTCTCTAAGTATTTCACATTGGCATCATAAATCTCAGCTACTGCTAAATAAGGAGATACTTCACTGTGTTTATTGTTGATAGCAAAGTTAATGCTGTATAAATAGCTTCGTCGCAATACGTTATCTATTTTTGATTGTATTTCTTCTGCTAGCTCTAAGTTCAGATCCTTTTGTGCATTTATCTTATCCTTTATAAATTCTAGCTTTTGGTCTTTAAATCGAGTCATGTCTTCGTAGTAAGATTCTAACAATTCTTGTTGAGCGCCTCCTTCTATTTGAGCATCAAATTTAAAACGCTTAATAGAGGTGTTTATCTTAGTCTCACCAATACTGCCAAAAAACGATATGCGTTCAGCATTGACGTCTTCAGATAAGCTTAAGAATAGTATTTCTGCCTCTCCAAGGTTACAACCCAACTTGAAACTAGTCGAATTATTAATAACCAAGGAATCTAAAGTAATATAGCTAGCCTCTTCTACATGTTGGAGGTAAAGAGTCCCTTTCTGAAGGCCTTTAATAGTTCCAATAACCGTCATTTTTTTATTGGTTTGACTACAAGCTGTTATTAGAAGAATACTAATATATAATAAAGACTTTTTCATAAGAAGTTTTGAAGTTCAAATATAATTATTTTTAAGCATTTGCGGCCGCTAGTTCCATAAGTATTGTACACGCGATTGCTGCGATAGTTCCTATGGCATACCCAAATACAGCCAACAAAACTCCTACAGTTGCTAAGGATGGATGAAATGCAGAGGCAACTATAGGGGCGGAGGCTGCTCCACCCACGTTTGCTTGGCTACCAACAGCTAAAAAGAAGTAAGGAGCTCTAATTAATTTTGCAACTCCAATTAAAAGAAGTGCGTGAATAGTCATCCAAACAACTCCAATAGCGATAAGACCTGTGTTGTCAAAAATCATAGTCAAATCCATTTTCATTCCAATTGTAGCCACTAAAATATAAATAAAGACACTCCCAAATTTACTAGCGCCTGCGCCTTCATAGTTTTTAGCTTTAGTAAAAGAAAGTCCTATAGCGATCAAAGTAGCAATACTAATCATCCAAAAGAATGAGGACCCTAGAAAAGTAAATATATTTCTGGAGGTTTCAGATTTTATCGTGGCGATATAGTCGCTAAAAAAAGGAGCTAAAAAGCCGGAGCATAAATGTGCAAAGCTAACGGTTCCAAAAGCAATCCCTACCATAATCATAATGTCGGTTAGTGTGGGGGTGCGTTTGACACTTTCTGTAAAGTTTGATACTTTATCTTTTAAAGTTTCTATTGTGGTGGTATCTGCTTTTAACCATTTGTTTATTTTGTCGGATTTCCCGATGCCTATTAAGAGTAGTGCCATCCATATGTTGGCTACGACAATATCAACAAAGACCATTCCGCCATACAGTTTTTGGTTGTACCCATATATTTCCAGCATTGCAGTTTGATTAGCACCACCACCAATCCAGCTTCCAGCCAGAGTGGAGAGGCCTCTCCAAACAGCATCAGGTCCAATGCCTCCAATGGTTTCTGGAGAAATAAATGAGATTAGAAAAATAGCTATCGGGCCTCCAATAATGATGCCTAAGGTTCCTGTAAAAAACATAATCAAAGCTTTCCAGCCTAGGTTAACAACTCCTTTTAAGTCGATACTCAGTGTCATTAACACCAATGCAGCGGGTAATAAATAACGACTGGCTACATAGTATAAATTACTACTTCCTTTAATGATTTCACCAGTTGGAGCTGAACTTTCCCATTCGGGAGCAATCCATCCAAGAGTTGTGAATAAAGCAGGTAGCATATAAGCCATGAATAAACCTGGAACTATTTTGTAAAACTTTTTCCAGAAGCCTGTAGGCCTTGATTCTGTATAAAAAATCAATGCTATTGCAGACATCAATAAACCGAATACAATAGTGTCGTCTGTGAATAATGGAATTGTGTCTGTCATAATTTAATTTGTTGCAAATATATAAAAAATCATTTGTGGTAGAAGTATTGATTTTTGTAAACCTAATAATAGATTTTTTCATTTAGCTTTGAAAGCATCATGTTTTTAAAAATGCTTTTTTGTGAAAATAAAGTTAAATTTTAATTGCAAAAGTATTCTGGCACGGAAGTTGAAATTAATGATTTGTATTACTTGTTTAGTAATATATTTTGGTTGGTTAGTAGTCAAAAGCATCATTGTAAAATGATGCTTTTTTCTGTTTTAACAAAATTGATACTGTCTATTTAATAAGTCTAAAAGTTAAATTTATTCGCTGATCAATCAGTTTCTTTGTTTTTGGTATTTGGTGAAACCAGTGGTGTTGGGTTTCTCCTTTCATTAGTAATAAACTGCCGTTTTGTAATGTTAGCTTATGTTTGAGCGTTTTTATGTTTTTATGTTTAAGATGAAAAAGACGATCAGCTCCAAGACTTAAGGAGGCTATCACTGGATTTTCTCCAAGTTCTTTTTCATCATCTGCATGCCAACCATTACTATCTTGACCATCTCTATATAGATTTAACAAACAAGACGAGAAAGTCATTTCAGTTGCTTTTTCAATCTTCAATTTTATGGCATTCAGAACCGGGGTAAATGGTTGAGGTGACATGGATATATTTGAATATCCATATGCTTTGTCATTGTTTGCATGAAAAGCCGTTAGACGGGGCTGTTTATACAACTTTCCGTATACTTTAATATCATCTTCAATCCAATTGGTCTGATGATAAATGGCCTCAAATAATTCCCTAGATTCTTCTAAATTAAAAAATGCTGGAGTATAGTCGATTTCAGCATTTAATAATTTAATTTTTAGGGTTTCCGATGCTTCAAATAAAGACATATTAATAGTTTTCTCTAATTTAGTTTAAGTTTTATTTCTTGCCAACCTTTAGCAATTAAATATAAGACTAATCCAAAAAAAAAGCGGCCCGTTAAGACCGCTTTTTTTTGAGTATAGAAAATGACTATTTGATCATTTCGTAACTACGATTAATAAAATTTGTCAAAGCTTCTCCTTTTAAAAGTCCTTGTGACAATTGTGCTAAGTCTAAACTTTGATTGATTAATCGCTCTTGCTTTTTCTTTGTTTTTGTATTCAAAATCTCACTAATAAGTTCGGAATTAGTGTTGACAACAAGATTGTACATTTCCGGCATATTGCCCATTCCAAACATACCGCCACCGCCAGTTTGTTGCATCTCTTTCATACGACGCATAAACTCAGGCTGTGTGATCATAAAGGGTGCTGAATTACTATCCATTGCTTCTAATTGAACCATAAATTTTTCTGACGGCACTACTTCTTTTAAAACGGTGTCAAGAGCTGTTTTCTCGTCTTCACTTAGCTTTGATGCGGTAGTTTCATCCTTTTTAATCAGGTTGTCAACATGATCAGAATCCACTCTCACAAATGAGATGTTTTCTTTGGTGCTTTCAAGTTTTTGAATTAAGTGAGATACAATAGGAGAGTCTAACAATAAAACCTCATAACCTTTTGTCTTGGCAGCTTCGATATAACTGTGTTGTGCGTCTTTGTTAGAAGCATACAGGAAGACTAATTTGTCGTCCTTGTCCGTTTGGTTAGCTTTGATTTTATTGTAAAGCTCATCATAGGTGTAGTACGTTCCATCAACAGTAGGGTAGAGGACAAACGCTTCTGATTTCTCAAAAAACTTATCTTCTGAAAGCATTCCGTATTCAATTACAATTTTAATATCATTCCATTTAGCTTCAAAATCTTCTCTGTTTGAATTGAAAAGAGATTTCATTTTATCAGCTACTTTCTTGGTAATATAAGACGCGATTTTTTTAACAGCACCATCGGCTTGAAGATAAGATCTTGATACATTCAATGGAATATCCGGAGAATCAATCACCCCACGAAGCATGGTTAAAAATTCAGGAACAATCCCTTCCACATTGTCTGTTACAAACACTTGGTTTTGATACAATTGAATTTTATCCTTTTGCATGTTCATATCCTCTCCCATTTTTGGGAAATATAAAATCCCAGTTAAATTGAAAGGATAATCTACATTTAAATGAATATTGAACAAAGGCTCTTCGAATTGTGCAGGATATAATTCTCTGTAAAACCCTTTATAGTCTTCATCCTTTAGCTCAGCTGGTTGCTTAGTCCAAGCAGGTGTTGGATTGTTTATGATGTTATCAACCGTCACTTTTTGTTTCGGTTCGGTAGTCTCTTTTCCGTCTTTATCAGTGGTTGTTTTTGGTTCATGCGTTTCATCATCAATTTCTTTAGTCCCAAATTTAATCGGGATCGGCATGAATTTGTTGTATTTATTTAGAAGTGACGTAATTCTGGGCTCTTCTAAAAATTCTATAGAATCTTCGGCGATGTGTAAAATAATTTCTGAGCCACGTTCTTTTTTGTCAGAAGCTTCGAGGGTATACTCAGGGCTTCCATCGCAAGTCCAATGGGCCGCAGGTTCATCTTTAAATGACTTAGTGATTATTTCTACTTTTTCAGCAACCATAAATGCGGAATAGAATCCCAGTCCAAAATGACCGATAATTCCAGAGTCGTCTAATTTATCTTTGTATTTGTCTAAGAATTCTTCTGCTCCAGAAAAAGCAACTTCATTAATATACTTTTGAACTTCTTCTGAAGTCATTCCAAGACCTTCATCAATAATATGAAGCTTTTTACCTTCTTTGTCAATTTTTATTTCAATTTTTGGACTTCCATATTTGACAGTAGTCTCTCCAATATTGGTAAGATGTTTTAATTTTAACGTTGCATCAGTCGCATTACTTACAAGTTCACGTAAGAATATTTCATGATCACTGTAGAGAAATTTCTTTATCAGTGGGAAAATATTATCAACAGATACATTAATTTTTCCTTTGGACATAATTAGTGTGTTTTTAGTTTATTAATTCAAATGCTATATGTCAAAAAAAATACCAAATATTAAAAAGTGACAAACTGACATTTTAGTTTATATTTGTTACTCTTTTTATAAAATAATAAGGATGTACAACTCAAAAATAATAGGATTAGGACATTATGTTCCAGATAACATTGTAACGAATGACGATTTGTCTAAGGTCATGGACACGAATGACCAGTGGATTCAAGAGCGTACGGGGATAAAAGAGCGACGTTGGGTCCAAGAAGGAGATGGACAGTCCACTTTTACTATGGGATTAGAAGCTGCCAAAAAGGCCATTTCTAACTCTGGAATCAATAAAGAAGACCTTGACCTTATTGTGTTCGCCACTTTAAGCCCTGATTATTATTTCCCTGGCCCTGGAGTTCAAGTGCAAGAAGCTTTAGAAATTAATACAGTAGCTGCACTCGATATTAGAGCCCAGTGTTCTGGGTTTGTTTATTCAATTTCTGTTGCAGATCAATTTATTAAAACTGGAATGTATAAGAATGTTCTTGTTATAGGTAGTGAATTACAATCTCGAGGTATTGATAAATCAACTCGAGGTCGTAGTATCTCAGTTATATTCGGAGATGGAGCTGGTGCGGCAGTTTTAACACGAGAAGAAGATCCTTCTAAAGGGATTCTTTCTACTCATATTCATTCTGAAGGTAAGCACGCCCTTGAATTGGCAACGGAAGCACCAGGAATGGGAACGCGTTGGGTTACAGATATCATAAAAGACAACAACCCAGAAGATTTTAGTTACCGTCCTTATATGAATGGGCAATTTGTTTTTAAACATGCAGTCAGACGATTTAGTGAAGTTATAAATGAAGGTTTACAAAAAAATAATTTAGAAGTTTCTGATATCGACATGTTGATTCCACACCAAGCAAACCTAAGAATATCTCAATTTATTCAGAAGAAATTTGGTTTGTCTGATGATCAGGTTTATAACAACATTCAGAAATATGGCAACACTACGGCAGCCTCTATACCAATCGCTTTATCTGAAGCACATCAGCAAGGTAAAGTCAAAGAAGGCGATACAGTTGTGCTAGCCGCCTTTGGAAGTGGATTTACTTGGGGAAGCGTAATTATAAAATGGTAATTAGTCTTATAGGAAGCTAGTCCCTGCTTTCTCATCATTAGTTCTGTTTTTACGCGATTTTGCACTGTATTTAGTGCTTCCGAATCGGTAATTAATGCCCAAATAAACAGTATTACTCTCCCAGTTAAATTCTCCTTCTTGGATATAAGGCTTGGTGCCCTTAAAGCGAAATTTCATTGTATTAAATACGTCATTGTAATTTAAACTGATACTTCCTTTGCCTTTAGCAAAACTGACACGTGATCCGATATTTAAATAGTACTGTGGCTTTACGTCGTACTGTAAATTTGAATTTCTACCTTGATAAAATCCAAAGGCTGTCAGGGTTATTTTTTCGCTAACTTTAAAATTGTTGTATAGTCTTAAATTCCAAGCAACATTATCAACCGAGTTTGTTTCTGTAATTATGTCATTTACAGTAGCGGTTTCTATCGGTGCACTTAGTCGTTCTGCTATGCCTTTAAGAGTTTGAGAATATAAATCAAAACTACCGTTTAAGCTCCACCACTTTGAAGGCTTATAGCTGCTAGATAATTCAATGCCGTAAGCAGTTGAATTATCAAAATTATCATGAGTAAAAATTAAACGACCCGAATTAACATCCGAACGGTCAATAAACAAAGCCCGGTTGATTTCATTTGAAATCCCCCTAAAAAAGGTTCCAAATGTCACACTACCTCCCTTTAGGTTCCGTGTAAAATTAAATTCTACAGAGTTTGTAAATTGTGGTTCTAAGTTGCTATTGCCATAAGAAGACACCAATGGTGTGCTCCATTCTTTGATAGGGTTAATTTGCCCAATTCCGGGACGATCCACTCGTTTACTGTAATTAAGTTGAAATGCATTTTTTTCGGAAAACTCGTAAGTGATATAAGCAGAAGGATAAAGTTCAAAATAGTCATTTGTAAAAGCACTTTCTGCACTTGCAGCGTTCGTCTGAACTGCTATGGCACTGACGTCTACATTTTCTAGTCTTAATCCCAGTTGATATGACCATTTATTAATGATTGTATTATAGTTTCCATAAAGCGAATAAATGTCGCGTATGTAATCAAAATCTATGTTTGGTGTTGGGGCAAGAACCCCAATCGCGTTAAAAGTGTCTCCAGTGGATTCATAATCAATTAAAGACTTGAAAATATTGGCCTGAAGTCCAAGTTCTATTTTTGAATTTTCTGAGATAGATTTTGCATAGTCTATATTTATGGTGGTTCGTTTGCGATTTGTTTTATTGAAATCAATATAATCGACGGTAGTACCCACAGGAAATAAGAAATTAGCGATACTGCCACCACTGTAGGAGTTAAAGTCTATTTCAATTTCTAGATTATGTCCATACTCGTTAAAATTAATCTTATAATCAAGGTTGTATTGGCTAGTTGAATCATCTCCATCATTAAGCCATAGTTGTGTTTGATTAAATGAAGCGTTGTCTGCGTAAATAGCATTGGTTTCCCCGCTATCATTTGCAACCGATTTATTTTGATTTGTAAAAACAGACACTGTTTGCTTATCATTTATGTAATAATCCAATCCGAATTTAACTAAATTGTTTTGGGAGTTGTTAGTGAATTCAAATAACTGTTCGGAATTATTTTCAGGTCTTTTTACGATGCCATAATTTATATTTTTGGATATATTATTGCTGTAATTAGCAAAAACATTTAATTTTCCATTTCGATAATTGGTAATTAGTGAGCTATTCAGTTTAGTTGATTTTTCACGTGAAACCCCCATGCTAAGGTTTCCATTAAAGCCAAGCATTGTGTTTTTGTGTAAAACAATATTAATCAATCCACTCATCCCCTCAGGGTTATATTTTGCAGAAGGGTTTGTGATAAGCTCGATCGATTTAATGGCTGTTGAAGGAATTTGTTTTAAGAGTTGAGCCGCAGGAATATTTGATAGTTTCCCATCTACCATAATCTGTACATTCGAATTCCCTCTTAAGCTAATGTTGCCCGTTTGAATATCGACATTCACAGATGGAATGCCAACCATTAATTCAGAAGCGGTCCCACTAGTGGCTAAATCCTTTCCAATAGTAATCACTTTCCTGTCTGCTTTTTGTTAAATACTTGAAGTCTCAGCGATTATTGTAACCTCGTCTAAAGCGGTGTTGTTTTGCTCTAAATTTAGAATTCCTAAATCTACTTTCTTGGTATCTTGGTTCATGACTACTTTGTTTTCTAGAGTAGTGTAACCAATGTACTGAATGGATACGATGAATGTATTTTCTTTTATGTTAGCGATTTCAAAATAGCCTTCCTCGTTTGTGTATTCTGCTGAAATAAATTCACCTGAAACAGATTGAATACTGATATTAACATACGCAAGAGGTTCACCCAGTTCGGAATCTATAACTCGACCGTTTATGATCCCCTCTTCAGTTTGAGCTATTGCATGAGAAGCTGGGTTTAAAAACAGGAGGATACTAAGTAATATAGTAATTTTGCTCACTTATCTAATTTCAGTTAATTTCTTTTGCTACCTTAGATTTATTGTTTCGTTTATTGTTGCTAAAAGAAATGCAAATCTACTAATTTACTATCACATGATACAGAAAAAAACTCTTGTTTTCGGAGCATCGTTAAATCCAGATCGCTATTCCAATATCGCATTAGAGCGCTTATCTTCAAAAGCTATTGAAGTCACAGCTTTTGGTCTTAAAAAAGCAACGATTTACGGAATTGATATTGATACAGGTTTAAAGGCTTACCAAGACATACACACTGTGACACTGTATCTGAATCCAAAGCGTCAAGAGGCTTATTATGATTATCTTATTGGTTTAAAGCCAGCACGTGTTATTTTTAATCCAGGCACCGAGAATCCAGTCTTTTACGGCTTGTTAAACGAAGCCTCGATTCCTTATGAATTGGCTTGTACATTAGTGTTACTTTCTACGAATCAGTATTAAACCGATAAACGTTAATAGGCCATTAATTGGGAGCAGCTCGTAGCCAATGACGTAGCCTCCCAAGTCATCTGCTGGAATTTTCCCCAACATAAACACCATAGTTACTGAAGCTAAGGCGACAATCCATACAAATTTGTCTTTTATTTTGTAATCTGTAAATATTCCAAAAGCAAACATTCCTAATAAGGGGCCATAAGTATACCCAGCAACCGTTAATAAGCTGTCAATCACATTTGAATTTAAAATATATTTAAAGGAAATTATTACAAGAACCAAAAGCAAACTCATTCCAATGTGTGTTTTTTTACGAATTGACTTTTGTGCCTTTTCAGACATACCTGACATGTCAAGTATGTCTACGCAAAAAGAAGTCGTTAGTGAAGTCAATGCACTATCCGCACTGCTATAGGCTGCTGCAATTAAT
>Ga0115000_10004740_pt1 | contig 11063 bp, 16 predicted proteins | sample ArcticOcean_MG_C_6_FD_89690 | JGI IMG/M metagenome (GOLD analysis project Ga0115000, IMG submission 89690) | Marine microbial communities from western Arctic Ocean - ArcticOcean_MG_CB8_128 | ecosystem: Environmental > Aquatic > Marine > Oceanic | place: Arctic Ocean: Canada Basin | collected... | reverse complement strand
TTGACCATTTTGATTTTGACCGTTTTGTTCTTCGGCTTGTTGCTCGGATTGTTGTCCTCCTTGTTGTCCACCTTGTTGCTGTTGGCCTTGACCGTTATCTTGTTGTTGGCCTTGTTGCCCATCCTGTCCACTTTGACCAGATTGACCTTGCTGGCCGCTTTGCTGACCTTGCTGACCTGCTTGTCCTTGTTGCCCTTGTTGTCCGGCTTGGCCTTGACCCTGACCCTGACCTTGGCCTTGACCTTGGCCTTGACCTTGTTGTTGGCCCTGTCCTTGTCCCTGACCTTGACCTTGGCCTTGGCCCTGACCTTGGCCCTGCCCTTGTCCTTGTCCTTGGCCTTGTCCTTGTCCTTGACCTTGCCCCTGTCCTTGACCTTGGCCTTGGCCTTGACCCTGACCTTGGCCTTCGCCTTCGCCTTGTCCTTGGTCTTCTGATTCGCCACCGCCTTCAGTTCCACCGTCTCCAGAACCTGCATTAGATTCTTGGAAATCTGGGTCGTAAGCATCGGGGATACCATCGCCATCTGAATCGGAGTATTCTCCATCATTAGGGTCGTTTGGGAATTGATCAACTGAATCGGATTTACCATCACCATCAGTGTCGGAGTTATTAGGATTTGTTCCTTTAGCATACTCTTGAGCATTGGTTAGACCGTCGCCATCGGGGTCGCCATTAGCATCCCCACCATTAGTAGGATTAAGGCCATTAGCAACTTCCCAACCATCTGGCAAGCCATCAGCATCAGAGTCAGCATTGTTCATATTTGTCCCTGCATCGGCTTCTTCAGCGTTGGTTAAACCATCGCCGTCCCAATCAGCCCCACCATCGGAGGGGTCAAGAGGGTCAGAACCATCTGCTATTGCCACACCTGCACTCATAGCAAGCATAACGGCGGTCAAAATTGTAAGCACAGTTTTTTTGAATATATTTTTTTCCATTTTGTTTTTCACCTTGTTGTTTTTTTAATTCATAGGAAACCCACTGTTTCCTCTAACTATAGGTGCTTGTTTCTTCCTATATATACTTTACGCCTATTTGTGTGGCATTTCTTTCGCAGCACGGCGTTCTTCAGCATGGTGGACTTGATGACAGTTAGCACACAATACTTCTAATGTATGCACCTGTGCCTCCAAATCTTTCCAAGAATAATCTGTGGTGGTTCTATGATGTTTAAGACCACTTCCTTTTTGTTGTCCGGGCCTTACATCACCCCAAGTTCTCTTGTAACTTGGATCTGTGTGGTGGAATGTTAATCCATCTTGATTAGTATATTCACAGTGTAGACATTTGGTTCCTAATTTTTCAAACAACCATGCTTTTTTTGACAACCGAAGATTACGTGAATTAATTGTAGAGTTAGGAATTAGTTTATCTCTATTGCGCTCATAGTATTTCTTCTGATATTTCCGTTGATAAGCCTTACGTTTTTCTTCATCCTTAAATGGCATCTAAACACCTCAAGCAATTCCATTAGTAGAATCAGTATCAAAATTATCACTTTTGTTATCTGTTTCTTCAGGTAGTATTTGCTCAACAGTAATTCGATATGTTTTACCATTGCGCTTAACAGTCTTAGTAGATACTATTTTTGTCTTGGGTTTTTCAACAGGAACTACCTCATCCAAAGCAGCCTCCATCAGTTCTGACCACATATTTAGATACCAATTACTATTGGCATTTCTATTAATATAATGTCTATTGTAGGTAGTGTCACGAAAAAAATCGTCCCAAATCATAAATAAGGGTGAGTGACCCACCTATTTATATGTTTCTACCTTTTTGTGTTATTTTCCATGGCTGCTTTTAATCCCGGAACGTGCCAAGGATCTTTTACTAAAAATGCTGCTTCTGTGAATCTTGCTTTTGGTCGGCCCATTTGAGAATCCGCACCAATCTTTTGTCCGCCCCGACCCGGTTTGCTTTGATTAAGGTGATTTTTGATGATTTCTGCATCAGTTATGTTTGGTTTTAGTTGTGGTTCTATGGATGTAGCCTTCCTAACTGCTTTTTCTTGCATTATGGCTGCAAATATATCTTCGTCAGATGATGCTGGAACTGTCATAATAAGATATTAGTTTCTTAACTATATGTAGTTTAGGGTCATTCATAGTCACGAATGGCAATACCAACGGGAAACCGGGGTATGCCATCATTAGTTAATTCTTGATATTTAACTGTCAATAACTTACCAAAATACTTTTGTCTATTGCGATACCAATCTCTACGCACGGCTTGAGTTCCTTTTGGTCGGCACTTAAATCTTTGACCTGTTGAGGTTTCACAAACCCAAATTACTGTTCCGATATCATTTCCTTGACCTTCCAAAGCATCAACAATTTTATATTCAGCATCAACGAATAATTTATATTTCTGTAGGTGCTGGGATCTCTTTCCTTGTTCATATGGAGATTTGATATTACGAATCATTACGCCTTCATCGCCAGCGGCCAAAAACTTAGTAAGTAGACTCTTAACTTGGCTATCGTCATTTACTCGATAACAAGGAACCATAGTCAGTGTATTAGTGGTATCAAGACTAACATAAGATTTAGCCTTCTTCCACCTATGTAAAAAACTCATGGTTTTATCTGCTGTATCCATAGCATCAAATACATTCAATTTAACTTTCTTCATGTCATCTATATCCTTTTGATTCTTATAAGTTTTCTTACGGACTAATCCTACTACTCTCTGGAAATCTAAGTCATCAGAATACAATTCACCATCTAAAATAAATGTTTCAGGAACTCCTGCTGCTTGCACTGCCTTTCTAATCTGATCTAAAAGTTGAAACTCTTTTCCCCTTTTGGACAAAAGACTAACGCTACCATCTGATTCCATTTTAGCAGTGCATCTAACTCCATCGAGTTTTGGCTGAGCAATTGCAGGGAATATAATTTTATGCCCCTGTTCTTCATAATTTTTAGCCAACATAGGCACAGGTGCGAGATTGACATTTATTCCATCAGTATTAAATGTGTATCCTGTATCCCGATGTTTGAGAACCTTGGAATCATGTTCTAATATGGCTTGTTCAAAAGGAGTCCTACCAGACTTTCCATCAACAATAAGTTTACCAGCATCTTCAATTATCTTTCCACCTTTTTGTCCATGTGATGTTTTGATGTTATAAATCCCATTGTCTTCTTCTATCCAGATAGTCCACTGAACTACGTTTTTACTTGCAGTGCGGCGATAGAAAGTTTGTGGTTGGCGAACTATGTTTCCCATATTCTTTACTGATGTTATCATCTATATAAAGGTTGGGGTTTCAGATTACTCCACCATCGTTCAGCATAGCATATAAATCATATTCTTTCTCAAATGTTATAACATCACAGAAAAACGGTGCAAACCCTGTCGGACGAATCCCTGTCGTGCTTCCATAGTCATCAATATGCCAACTCTGCATATCCTCCATCAACCGTTGAATTAGATCTTGTTTTTTACCACCTGCTGAAAGACCGTGTTGTTTACATATTTTCTGAAGTTCTCTGTGGGAATACTGTTCAATGAAATATGTATTTACTTTTCTTGTTAATTCTTTACAACCTTCTTGTCTAAAGGGTGATGAATTGGCGATAATCATAACTCCAAGTGGTCCATTTTCCATCAAATCTACAAGCATTGGTTCAGGGTTAAAACTGGTGGCCTGCTGCATTAGAGCCTCAAATATTTCCTGACCATTCCGGTCCCAAAGATCAGTAAAGAGTAGATTTATAGTTGGTGTTGGGTGTGGACTTTGGCGTATTGTGGCTTTAAGTGCCGCTACTATGTTGGTGCCACCCCGAGGCTTAAAGATAGGGTCTTTACGTCCATAAGGCGAAGACATAGGTTTAATAGCCCAATTATCCAAATCTCCAATTACAATCTTAAAACCCGGCTTGTCTAAAGGACTCATGTTAGAAACAAGTGTGGAAGAAGTTGATTCAAACTCAATAATAGAGAATGTATCATCAGTTTGAAGTTGCATCAAAAAAGTTTGAACCGTGTGCCTCATCGCTTCCCATCGGCCAATTGACCCAGTTATAACTTTTCCAAATCTTACAACACGTTCATTTACATTCGCGTTCATACTTCCAGAACAATCTACAATGAAATTATAGTGCATGGTAAATATACCACCGAGCGACTATTTATAATTTGTGGTAAGTCCTAATCACCTAACATTCATTTTATTTATGGCATCATAATACGTTCCATCAATTAGTCCTTCCCAAATAGAACTCTTTAAGGGCTCATAAAAATAAAACGGGTCTGCTCCATTTACATCGAAAATATCTGATAGTGGTCGACTATCTTCTAAAACCAAATATTTATCCATGATACCGCTACCCATTAAGTATTTTTCAGTCTGAAGTGCACTAATATCATGGATTTTATTATCCTCATAAATTGGAATCATCAACCAGACGTCATCTTTTTGCCTACCCCTCATTAAAAATCCATACTTGAAAGTTGCCATCATATTATCAATTTGCTCTCTGTAATCTCCGTCAAATATTATGGATACCATCGGATCGTTCAATGATTCTCTACTTTCGATGCTGTCAAGTCGAGGAGATACAACGTTATCATAAATATCTTTCAAAGATTCAGAATCATCAATGTGATTATACTGATCCTCTCGCAATAAACCTGCAGATAAATCCTTTTGTGTCATAGTAGCCCCCGAATATTTGGTCTGTTTATGGCCTCATGATATTCGTGAATGAGTATCACTGCTTCTTTATATCGTTTTAGTGCCTCAGTGTCGGAGTTGTCATTAGAACTCCACATTTTTTTCTTGAAATCCAAATTATCCCAAAAAAGTATATTTTCTGAATTAATAAATTGTTCTGAAGCAACCGCAGCAGACATACCCTTTGTTCGTTGGGGGTTAAATGTTTTGACTTCAGTAAATGCCATCCAAGTTGGTCTTTGATAATTATCTGTGTGCCAATACAAATCTATAACCCGTCCTGCTTGGTCCTTTCCTACAATTTCTCCATAATAACCTGATTTATATTTTGTGCTAAATGGTATTAATATTTTATCGTTTTTATCTGGTGGGTAATCACCCGGCCAAAAGATGGAACTAAGCCACATGTAAATGGCAGAATTACTATGACCTATTCCCCCAGTTGGAATCTGGTTAGAGATCATAATGGTAGTAAGCATGATAATATATTTATTGGACAACTATTTATACTTTGGTTGGTCTGCGTCTACGGTCTCGATCACAGACTGTGCAAATTATTTCTAACTGGTCTGTATGTGTTTTTAGTGTGTCCCAAGACTGGTCACAAACCGGGGTAGGTAATAGAACTCGATTGAGTGAACGAACTAATAAATATGCTGGATTGTTCTGTGGGCAATAATAACAATGTCCACTTGTTGATTGAAGACTCCACTCTTTCTTATCTTGTCTTAGTTTATTTTTATTTATATTTACACGAGGTATGATGACATCTCGCTTCGACTCGTAGTATTCAGAATTGTAACGAGCCATATACTCTTGTTTCTTAGCAGGGTCTGCATATGGCATAAAGACATATGGTAGATACTACTATTTATAATTTGTCTTCAAGACCTCTGAATAAATCAAAAATAATACCTACTAAAACGATTGCAACTAATATGCAATAAAATAGAGTTGCACTCAAAGTATCACAACACAAGAAATACTGCTATTACGCCGGGGAGTGCGGTAAGTAATAACTCCCAATATTTTCTTTTTGTGTTGTCGTCTGTGGTAGCCCGTTCTTCCAAAATAGCCATACGGGTCATCAATGGTGCCTGACCATTCCCGTCACGGACTATTTTAGTAACTGATGAAATATCCTTGTGTAATGAAGAAACATTTTCTTCCATGCGGGCCAATGAGTCACTATAAGATTCATAGTCTTGTAAAAATCCAGACATCATGCTGGCAAACTCTCCAACAAAGTCTTCGACTAATTCTTTATCATTTTTTGCTACCAACTATTAAGCCCCCAACATTCGTTGCATTTTTCTTAATAGGATCTGGCAACAGGTATTGAGGTGGACTAAACGATGCTGAGCATCAGTGCAACTATTGTGGATAATCTCAGAACGAACTTCCGCACTGACTAAGGCTAACTCGAAGTCCATAAATAAAATACATTAAACCACTATATATATTTTGTTATTGGTCCAAATATGATAACGTTATAGTTAATTATAGTTAATATCGGTTCTTCCCCATAGGCATACATCATGTGAACGATTGCGAACCAGACTACCTACTTTCACTTTTCCGAGTTCAAAAAACCGCTTATCTGTGCGAAGTGCAAAACTTATTTCACGAACTGTTGGGAGGTAATAACAACCTTGTGCACGTAATGACATATAGACATCTTGTGCCGTGGCAGGATCTTTACTCATCATTTTTGTTGCCATGTTAGTGATTAATTGTGCTTTACTGCGACCCATATTAGTATTTGGTGGGAACTACTATTTATACCTTCTGTTTAATAGTATTAATAGTGATTAAACAATGGTTTCAAATCCCTCTTATGAATCAAGAGGTTTTACTTCATCTTTTGAATCAATGGGTAACTCAGTAACACTTGCTACGAAATCAATTTCACACACATCATTATCACAGAATCGCTCTACAACAATTTCTTCACCACGGATTCTACCAAAATTAAGTTTACCAAGTGCATTATTTAGGGAATGATAAGTTTCAACATCAATAGATTCGTAGGGCATCTGTGGATATGCTCCATGGTCTAAACGAGGTAGGAAAGAAATACCCTTAAGTTGATACTGATAAATATCAAGTGCATGGTTCAATTGGTCACCCTCAGTTTCAGGATCGAAAGTCACTGTGCAAGATACTTGATTATCTGCCCAATAACGTTGGGCAGCAGAGGCCAAAGCCAATTGTTCCCACATAGAAACCTCAGAAACAGTGCGAACATTAGCACCAACATCGACAGGGATTTCAACAACTACTGTATCTTTCTCAGCACCGAAAGCAGGTTCAATTTTATAACCAGCCTTTTTCAAAGGTGCCAATAAATTAGAAGTAATTCCGATTCTCATACGCCTAATATAATATCTGGATTCTGGGAAGTGAATGCCGGGGGTGGCACCTGCCAAAAGGCTGACAGTTCCTGATGGCTTAATTGATGTAGTCTTAATAGACTTAGGTATAGCAAACCAATTGGAATATTCATCATCCAATTTCTGAATGTGTTCGTATCCAGCATCCATCCAGTCAATAAGTTTAGTTAGCCCACGAGAAGCAAGGAATTGTGCAATTCCTGACATACTACACCCAATCCTACGATTACGCAACATAACTCGGTTTGTTTCTGGCCAATGGGTTTTTCCAAGAGTAACTGTCTTAGCATATAGATAAGCATATTTGAGGGTCTTAAGGTAATCATCAATAGAATCGTGGTTGGTTGGGAATGTTTCTACTAAGCAACAAAGTTCATATGATTCAAGTGTCTGTTCCAGACAAGGATTTCCTCCTGAAGCACGATGGTCTTTCCAATTAGGTGCATCAGCCATACGACCAAATGCTCGCATATTTTCTAACCATGCGAATCCGGGTTCACCATTTAATTTTATTCGTGCTGATGATTCTGTATAATCCATACCAATGTCAGCATAGATACTATTATTAGAAGTCCAACCATAGGTTTCACGATGAGGATTTACCTCATAGTTTTTTAGATCAATATATTCTTCTGAATCTGCAGGTCCGAAAACAATTTCTGCAGAGCGACGAACATTACCTGCTACAACACACTTGCCAATTAGATTCATAATATCAACAATGGCTGTAAGGCTAATTGGATTTCCTATTTCACGGGATAATACTTCACTAATGGTTTCATGCATTTCAACGAGAGGTCTTGGGCCTGATGATTCACCACCAAATCCTTTAATTGGCATACCCAATGGCCTAATAACAGAATAATCAAAAGTAATTGGGGCTGTGCCTAAGAAATATGATTCAATAAGCATTCTCAAGGATTCTACCCATCCTTCACGAGTGTCAGGAATCACAAACTCTTCTGTGTGTCTGTTTGCGGCAGGGCCTTTAACTATAATCTGGCCAGCACCCTTAGTATCAAAGCCTACGCCTACACCAAGCATAGAACCATCCATAAGAAAAGTAAATGGCTTAGACAAATCATCTTTAAGATTAGCAGTGGAAACGAAAGCGCAATTGTTTAAAGCAGCATGAAGTTCTTTTTCTTCTGTAATTGATGTTCCCATAGCCCATAGACCACGACCCGGAGGCAGAAACTTCATATTAAAAATACGTTCATACATCTCTTGTGCAGAGTGTTGTGCTTTCCATGCATTCCAACCCAACCCATTATGTTCAATATGTTTCTTTTGCATATTAAAAGTTCCTTCGACAACTCGTTGAACGGTTTCCCACCATTGTTCATTTTTGCCATTTTCTTTCAGACGAGAGTAAGTCCTATTATAAACTAATTCACCCAAACCATTGAAGCCAAAAGGTGCTTTCTTACGCTTGTATTTCTCAACAAAAGTGTCGGTTAAATAGAATCTATTTATCATGCAAACACCTATGGTTGGGACCAACTATATATGCTTTTCTTTTTGGGTTCAAAACCCTAAGTGAAAGATGTAGAGTTTGTTATAGACCATTATGGTTGTTTATGATTATTATCAAATCGGGTTCAAGACCTTTTGATATTTCAAGAAAATATTGAAAATAAAACTAAGCAATTCTACGGAATGTAGTTGGACCACGAGAGGAAGTAGTTGGAACTGTTTCAAAATCTCTATCCTTTTTCATCATAGCACTTAAACTACGCTTTGTTGGAATCTCACGCCGACCCAAATCAATCAATCTGTCAATTAATATCTGGGCAGTTACTTCTTCAGCAACGATCACTAATGACTTTGCAGCCTGATAACTTGTTGGTTTACTCTTTCGTCTACGGATTATTTTTCCCTTTTCCATTCAATTCAACTCCTATTAGCAATTAATGCAGTAAATTGGCAACCTTCAATGTTCCAATCAAACTCAACGGGTGATTGCAAAGCACCTCGAATATCTATATCATTTTTACCAACAGCAGTTAAACTGCTTGCAACCTCAGTTGTGGTAAACAATGTTGGACCGACTTCTCCAGATAAATCTACTGGATGTTTCCAGATGACTGGTTCGTCTTGAGAATTGGATTGGAAGACTATTGAGGAATCCTCATTTATGCCTTCTGCAGACAATGTAAATGAAACTGTCTTTTCAACAGTTCTCAAAAAGTCTTTAACGTTTTTGCCGGGGATTGTTGTCTGATAGTCCCAATCCCTTTGTGGCCATGCATCTACTCGATTCATTAAATCAAGACGCAATAGTTTTACAGTTTGACTAATACCATTTGCCAATAGTCTAAACCGGGGATTGTCTTTGTGAGTATCAATAGCAAGTGTTAACTCGTCTTTGGCAACTAAAGTTTTTATGATAGCACCCATGCGAGCAAAAATAACTCCCACTTCTTGGGGTTTATCAAAAGAATACTCATAAGACTGGAAGGCTTCGGCAGGAACAACTACTCGTAGCATTTTATAATGATTTCCATCAACTAACATTACTGATAGGCCCGATTCGTCGAAACAAAGGATTCCCTCTTCGTTTATGGCTTCGAACCCACGCAGTATGTTCTTAGCCAGTGGGACTCTGAGTGTAGCGTTAAGACTCATAGCGTAAAGTGGATGTAATCACCTATTTATGCTTATGGGTTTTGCACGAGAATAGATCCCATCATACAATATATATTCCCAATTAATGGATTGATGTAACATCAGTCCCGGATAAATACCCAAACTCCACATGGTCGTGTAGTTTTTGTCATTGGAAGCAGAAGATAATTCCAACTCCCTAAGAGTCCATGATTCTTTATCATTTGGGTGACCTTCAGCATTATTCAACCACACTTGCCAGACTTTACTGGTCCCACCCGCTTGGGCACCACCTTTTAAGTAAACGGAAGTTTCCCAATAATATGGGTGGTAGTCGTTGATATGTTCTGGATTTGGGGCGGTTGGGCTACCTACGTTATATTTTCTATCTCTACGACGCCATACTAATTGTGCAACAGAATTAAAGATTTCAAGTTCTCTGCCTCCATTAGCATTGGTGTATCCAGAAAAGAACCACTTCTTGAACTCGTCAGCAGATATTGATGCATTTACTAACCGCTTGAACCCCATAAATAATATAATACCTTACTGGTATTTATGCTTTTAGGAACTTCTCATTATAAAACTGTAAATTAATTGCCACATGAAACTGTCTAATTGCAGGATGTATTGCTACACTATAAAGTTCCATCCAAGAATCCCAATCACTTGCTACTCCCGGTGCAACTACCCCATCATGGGTAATTCTTGAGTATGCATCAAGAACCCATTTTGGATTATTCAAATTATCGATTCCCTGATATAATACCCATTTTTTTGCAGTGGCATTACCCCTACTTACTTGGGCATTAGAGTATGGAATGTCTTCCGAACCATCACCTATTTCTGCCACCCAATAAGACGCTCCAGCATCCAATCCTTGTTCGATTGGCCCTTTGAATACATCAGTAACAATTTTTTTGTGCCAATACAAACCTTCGACTTCATTCCAGATGCGGAGTTCTCTTTCTGCTGCCGCATTAGTATACCCAGAAAAGAACCAACGTTTCATTACCTCTGGCCTAACTGTGTCACCCCAGATCATAAATATACTTAAACATTACTGGTATTTATGTTTTTCTAATGTTGATTAAGTTTCTTGCATCCAAGAATGTGATAAGGGGGGTGCTTCAAGGTAGGATACAAGATTTTTTGCATATGTGGTTGCATCAATTGGCATTTTATCAATTAATCCTTCAACGATATTACATTGGTGGCAAAGAATACCTCTTGTTTTTCCGGTGTTGTGGTCATGGTCTATATATGCTGAACATTTCCTTACGCCTTCTGCCTTATTATGAGAAACAGATTTAGAACAAATCATACAATGATTCTTAGTTCGGATTTGGATTTCATACATGGTATAACTTGATAGATTATA
>Ga0115000_10004732_pt1 | contig 11078 bp, 8 predicted proteins | sample ArcticOcean_MG_C_6_FD_89690 | JGI IMG/M metagenome (GOLD analysis project Ga0115000, IMG submission 89690) | Marine microbial communities from western Arctic Ocean - ArcticOcean_MG_CB8_128 | ecosystem: Environmental > Aquatic > Marine > Oceanic | place: Arctic Ocean: Canada Basin | collected... | reverse complement strand
TAGTATTTTTTTACCACGAAACAGCAGAAACTATTGCTTGGATTCTTCTATTATCTATAGTAATTATTTTCTTAGGAACTATTTTAAATCGAGTTTATTTATCTTTCTATAAGCCCGTAGCTACTAGTTAACTCCCATTGCTTACACGTAAATCCATTAACCAAAATTAAAAACTCCCTTAATAGTTCACTCTTAAGGATATGGTTTTGGAAATATTTCTGCCATTTGGCCTTTTATCCTATAAACCACAAGTCCCACCCACTCACGCACCCCTTGAGAAAACCTTCCGATTTCCCTAAGATCAAAATTCATGCTTGAACTGTTAGTTGTATTAAAGTCAACTGGATACGGTATAACTTGCCAACCTGCATTTCTAAATAGGCCGACTGATCGAGGCATATGAAAGGCAGAGGTAACTAATATCCAATTTTGGTAAGGCTTTGGCTGAACTAATTGATAAGACTTTGATGCACTTTCCGCAGTATTTTTAGAACCTGATTCATATTGAACCCTCTCTACTTCCAGGCCAAGTTGATCAAAAAGCTTACGAGCTGTATCATCGGATTTATATTTCTGGTTGATTAAAGATCCCGACCCACCTGAAAACAAAAGAATCGCATTGGGATAAAGACGTGCCAACCAAACAAAAGTGGTCAGCCTTTCTCCACCACCATGGAGTGATGGTTGTCCACGAGCAGCTGTAACTGAAATATTTTCCGCTCCTGCAAGAACAATAATTCCATCAACTTTTTCTGGTAGTTTCGAAGGAATAGGAAAACGATTTTCTAAAGGATGAAAAATCCAGGTTGAAAAAGGAAAAATTGATATCATGGCAATAATAAACACTGCAGTAGTTATTATCACCCCCCCTGACTTATTGAGCCGTGTCCATAATAATACCGTTCCAAAAATCAATAGAATTAGTAAGGACGTTTCTGGTGCCACAATACCCCAAACAACTTTAGATATAACCCAAAAAGTATTATCCACTGGCAATTTTTTTTAAATCAATTTTTTATAGAAAGGTTGACGAGTCTATGTCGCAAAATAAGTCTGGCTAGAGATATTTAGTTTCAGTCCTTAGGTGCATATTTCTAAAGTTCAAATTAAGCCACCCTGGTTTTGAGATTTTGCCTTCTTCTCAAAATAATGATTTTTCTTTTTATTTAGTCTTTTTTGGCAAAATCTCACGATGACGTCCAAAGTAAACATCAGGCTGAGTTAAGTTCTCTAAGGATTCTCCCTATTATTGTTGAAACAATTCTCGTTCCGTGAGAGTTCATACTCTAGTTTCTAAGGCCAGAATTAGCTCTGAAATTCGACGACATTTTTTATCGATGGGTGGTTGTGTTCAATCTTTCCTTGAGATAATGGGAAGTTACAAGTTTCTAAATTTTTGTAAAAATGGCGTCCCCAGGGGGATTCGAACCCCCGTCGCCGCCGTGAAAGGGCGGTGTCCTGGGCCAGGCTAGACGATGGGGACTTTTTTCGTATTCATCATAATATAAAAAGAAGTGAGCCGCGAAGGGATCGAACCTTCGACCACTTGATTAAAAGTCAAGTGCTCTACCAACTGAGCTAGCGGCCCATAATGAGCAAGGGAAGAAATTATCAAACCCATAGTAACATGTCAATTATTTATTGTCTTGATTTTAAGAGAAACGCCTAATATTATGGCGGTTTAACATATGTCAAATTTGACTTAGAAAGGCTTTTAGTTGAAAAAAACAGAAAAAATCTGGATGGATGGAAAGTTTGTTCCTTGGCATGATGCTAATGTTCATGTCCTCACGCATACTCTACACTATGGACTAGGTGTGTTTGAGGGTATTCGCTGCTATCAAATAAAAAGCAAGAAATCTGCTGTTTTCCGTTTACAGGAACACGTTAACAGATTATTTAATTCGGCTATTGTACTGGGCATTGAAATTCCTTTCTCTAAAAAAGAAATCCATACTGCTATTTTACAAGTGGTCAAAAAAAACAAACTAGCTGAGTGCTACATTCGTCCAATTGTCTTCCTAGGCCATAACCAAATGGGTCTTAACCCAAATGGAGTTGATGTTCGTGCTGCTATTGCAGCCTGGCCGTGGGGGGCTTACCTAGGAGATGACGGGATCAACAATGGTATCCGAGTTCGAATTTCATCATTTACGCGACATCATGTTAATATAACAATGACTAGGGCCAAGGCCTGCGGATATTACGTAAATTCGATTCTTGCTAAAGCTGAAGCCGTACGAGATGGCTATGACGAATCAATTCTGCTCGACCCCCAGGGTTATGTTTCCGAAGGTTCTGGTGAAAATATATTTCTTTTATCAAAAGGTCGACTTAAGACACCTGCATTGTCATGTTCAAATTTAGAAGGAATTACACGTGATTCTGTTTTTGATATCGCAAAACATTTAAAAATAGAAATCGATGAAGGGTTTATCACTAGAGACGAACTTTACATAGCCGATGAAGTTTTCCTAACAGGTACCGCAGCGGAAATCACTCCTGTTCGTGAAATCGATAACCGAACAATCGGCAATGGTAAAAGAGGTAAAACCACAACTAGTATACAAAAAATGTTCTTTGAAATTGTTCGAGGAAAACACACTAAATTTAAAAAGTGGCTAACAGAGGTATAACTAACTCTTTGATTATGTTGTGCTCCTTATAACTTTTCAATCGAGCTAATTATACTCTAAGCAACATAAATCAATCACCTCTGTTTATCGGGAGTTTTAATATAGATGCCTATTTACGAATATGAATGTGAAAAATGTAATACAGTATTTGAGGCTATGCAATCGATTTCGTCTAAACCACTAAAAAAATGTAATAAGCCTAGTTGCAAAGGAAAGGTACATCGCTTAGTTTCTGCCTCTGGGTTTATTTTTAAAGGATCCGGTTGGTTCACGTCAGAATACCCATCAGATGCTAGAAAAAAAGGCTGGGAGTCTGAAAGTAAAGGTGCTAAAACTGATGCCAATAAAAATTCTACAGGTGAAACAACTGATGCCAATAAAAATTCTACGGGAGATAAATCGGGCAATATAGCTACCCCTGCTTCGCCGGCACCAGCCACTGGAGAAAAAGCAAAAGCTCAGACTATCTCCAAAAAACCGTCACAGAAAAATTCTTATTCTGGCAGCAAAAAACCTCGCACCAAAACCTCTACCTAAAACTTATGGCGGCTAGATGGCGGAATCTGAAAAATTTTATCAAAATATTTTCACCTCTCTGATTGATGGAATTTTTATTATTTCAGACGACCTTAAAATAATTATGGTGAATCAGGCTTCGGAAGAAATATTTCAACGCTCAAAAGGTTCTTTCGAAGGTTTATTTCTCGAAAAAATATTTCCCAATCAACCTAAAGTAATTGGGCATATACGTCAAGCTGTTGTAGATGGAACTCCATACCACCATATGGAAGCAATTGGATTTCGCAAATCAAACAATGGATATTTTCCCGTTAACCTCACTTTTTCGCCGATTATAAAGGGTCGTGATGAAAGATCTACTGGCGTCATTCTTATAAAGGATAATACTTTTACCAAAGAGCTCCTAGAAGATTCACAGCAAGTTGAATACTTAGCAACACTCAGCACTCTTTCTGCTGGCATGGCACATGAAATCCGGAACCCTCTAAGTGGCATTAGGGGATCAGCACAACTCCTTCTCAAGGATCTTCAGGATAGTGACCAACGTGAGTATATAGAAATCGTAATAGCAGAAGTCGATCGTATTAACCGACTGGTAACGAAGATGATGGATCTATCTCACCCTTCTTCTGAGAATTTTAATCAAACTAATATTCACCAAGTACTTGAGGAAATCCTTGCACTTGAAGGAGAATCTCTTAAAAAGAAAAAAGGTAAATTCATTCAAGTCTATGACCCTAGCCTTCCAACTATCGAAGCAAATAAAGATGGGCTCAAGCAAGTGTTCCTCAACTTAGTCAAAAATGCAGTCGAAGCTTCACCTAAAGGAGGACAAGTCACCATAACTACCGAGTTTAATAATAATTATACCTTGAGAAAAATAAATAACGCCTTACTTACAAGTAATATAGTTATAAAAATTACTGACTCAGGAGTTGGAATGAATGAGACAACTAAGAAAAATTTATTCACTCCTTTTTTTACCACCAAGAAGCGAGGCACTGGATTAGGAATGACGATCTCGCTTAAAATCATAGAAAGTCATAGCGGTAAAATTAAAGTAACCTCAGAAAAAAACATTGGCACAGTGGTACAAGTATTTTTACCCATAAATAGAAAGTGATAGAATCACCTGATGAATAAATCTCATAAAATTCTTATTGTCGATGACGAAGAAAGCATACGGCGTATATTCACAAAGGCTCTAGAGAAAAAAAACTATCTCGTCCACACTGCCTCGAATGCTGAAGACGCTCTTCTCAGAATTAATAAACACGAATACTTACTAGTTTTTTCAGATATCTTCATGAGTGGGATGAGTGGACTTGATTTATTTAAAGAAGCTAGAGAAATAGTTCCAAAAATAAAATTTGTAATCATGACAGCTCAAGACACAATGAATAATACTATTGAAGCTATGAAAATAGGTGCTTATGACTACATTAGCAAACCATTTGATTTTGAGACTGTTTATGCTCTAGCTCACAAAGCGCAGCTAAGCATAGAATCCCAGACTCCTCGAACGCAAAAAGGGCTAAAAGAAATAGACTCGTATTCCGTTGGGTCGATCATAGGGAAAAGTAAATCCATGCAAGATATTTTTAAAACTATCGGAAAGTCTGCTGCGTCTGATCTCGCAGTTCTCATTACCGGCGAAAGTGGAACCGGAAAAGAGATGGTCGCTGGAGCTATGCATCATTATTCTAAACGAACGGATCAACCATTTATATGTATCAATTGCGCTGCTATTTCAAGAGAACTACTCGAATCTGAATTGTTTGGCCATGAAAAAGGATCTTTCACTGGGGCAATCGATCAAAAAAAAGGTAAGTTTGAATTAGCGAAAGGAGGAACACTATTTTTAGATGAAATTGGTGATATGGAGCCCCAACTTCAAGCAAAAATTCTTCGTGTCCTGCAAAATAAAGACTTTTATCGTATTGGTGGGAAGCAACCTCTTGAGGCAAACGTAAGAATTATCTCCGCTACCAATCAAAATTTAGAGGAATTGATGGAGAAAAAACTCTTCCGCGAAGACTTATTCCATCGACTCAACGTCATTCATATTTTAATACCACCTCTTCGTGATAGAAAAGAAGATATAACTATTTTGGCAAACCATTTTTTAAGAAAATGCGAAACTGACTTAAACCGAGACGAGTTTTATCTTTCCCCAGAAACAGAAAAAATTCTTAATAGTTACTCCTGGCGAGGAAATATCCGTGAATTAGAAAATGTTATTAAACGTGCAGTGGTTCTAGCAAGAACAGGACCAATTCTTTCCGAGCACCTTCCAGATCACCTTCTCATAGCAGATCAAAATACCTTAGAAGCTGACGACCAACTTGAAAATCGCTTCAAGCTATTGATACAAGATTATCTCCTAAAAAATCAAGAGATCCAGCACGAAAATATCCACGAGAACCTAATTCAATTAATAGAAAAAAACCTATTTGAAGTTATGCTCAACAAATATGCTGGGAAACAAGTTTCTGTCGCAAAGGCACTCGGGATTAACCGTAATACTCTAAAACGAAAAATTGACGCTATGAAAATCGATATTAAAAAAAATAAGATTAACAACTGTCTGTAAGGAATCTATTTTTGAAAAATAGAATCATCAATTCCTATCAAACGCCATCTGGTCAAAGGGTAGAAGTTGTTAAACAATCTTTCTCTTCATTTCACAAACCACCCATTAAACGAGTCGCCTTTGTGTCCGGACTCCATGGAAATGAACTAGAAGGTATTTACCTTTGCAATCTTCTAACTAATTATTTAAAGAAATTACAAAATACGCAACCAGAAAAATTTCTTGGCGAAGTCCACATTTACCCATCGGTTAATCCACAGGCATCTGCTATTGGTGTTCGATTATGGCCATTTTTGTCTGTCGACTTAAATCGTCAATTTAAAAATACTAGTGGCAACTCATTGGCAAGAAGTTCTGCTGAAACGCTGATAAAAGATCTTAAGGCCTCAGCGGATATTGTAGTTGATTGCCATGCTAGCAATTTGCATCTCAAAGAAGTACCTCAAATAAGAATTATAGAAGGTTTTCATAAAAAACTTATCCCACTTGCAGTCCAATGCAATGTTGATCTAATTTGGGTCCATCCACCATCTCCAGTTTTCGAATCAACATTAGGATACAACTTAAATAAGTCAAAAATACCAACTTTAGTCATTGAGACTGGAATAGCCTTACGAATTAATCAAGATTTTGTAAGCCAGCTTTTTAAAGGGATGTTAAATCTACTTTATCATCTCGGTGTTATTGTAACTGACAAAATTCAACCCAAAGTTAACTATCCAATAGTTATTCAACCTTCTCAAGTTGTTATACTTCAGTCTAATTTTCCAGGATTTTTTATTGCGAATACAGATGTGAAAAAGAATGTGTCTAAGGGAGATATTATCGGGAAAGTTCTAGATTCCATGAATGGTGAAATTTTACAAGAAATAACAGCACCTAGAAATGGGTTCCTTTTCACTTTGCGAGAGCACCCGCTTATTTACCCAGGAGACCTTTTAGCACGTATTGCCTTAAAAGAAATGGACTAGACAGTGAAAGAAACTATTCTCTCGATTTCCTCACCCTTTGGACCTTCAATCGACCTATTAAAATTTTCTTGGGAAGGAAACTCTCGCAACGAAACCATTTCTATTGTTTCTGGTTTGCACGGCAATCAATTAAATGGAATCTATCTCTGCTCTAGGCTCACACATTTTTTAGACTCCGTAGAAGCAGGAAAAGAACCCAATTATTATTTAAACGGACTAATAAATATCATTCCTGCAGTCAACATTCCCGCCATTCAAGAAGGTAACAGTTTGTGGTCATTCAACGATTTGGATACTAACCTTACTTTTCCAGGGAATAAGTATGGTGAAATTTCTGAGAGAATCGCAGCAACTGTTTACCAACATACAAAAAATTCACAGTTCGGTATTATTCTTAAAAGTGCTAATAGTCATTATGATGATGCCCCACATTTATCTTGTTTAAATCTAGACAGATTGACAAAAGACTTTGCAAGTAGTCTAGGACCAAAAATTTTACGAGGAACTAAAAACTCTACTATCCTCCATCTCTCTCTTCACAAACAATGGCTAGAAGAGATGTCAGCCGTAGTTTTATCTGCCGGAAAACCAAACCACCTAGACCAATCTCTTTGCGAAACTCTTTTTTCTGGTTTAGTAAATAGCCTTCTATGGACTGGAGTATTAGGGAATGACCTTAAAAAACCAACAAAATACCAATTACAATTTACCAAAGAAAATAACGAAGAGTTTATAGTTTCCCATTCAGGTGGTTTTTTCTTACCAGCGGTCAAACTCGGCGCTGAAATTGAGACAGGGCAAAAAATTGGTGATATAGTCGACTTATATTCTGGCATCGTACTCGAACCCTTCTTATCTCAATCAAGTGGGCACTTAATAACTCTTCGTGATTACCCTATAGTTTATGAGAAAGAATTATTAGCTATTCTATTGAATAAATCTAAATTATCTTTTTGGCCTTTTAAATAAACTCTTTTTTATTTAATCATTAATTAAATTATATCAATTTTTTTTTCACTAAAACAACCATTAGGTAATAGTGCACATGTCCTCCATCCGTCGCAATCTTTTAAAAAAATTTATTGTGAGTGTTGAAATAAACGTAATCAGGAGCTTATGAACTCGTTGAATTCATCAAACACCCTATTAATAAAGCAACCGAAAGATGGATACCGTTACTCCATCGAACCATTTTTAATTGCTGATTTTGCAAAGCTATACAGCGAGCACCGTCTGCTCGACATTGGAACTGGATGTGGAATCATCCCACTACTCATAACAATTCAAATAGACCTAAAAGAGATTGTAGGAATAGAAATCCAAAAATCTCTTTATGATTTAGCGGTGAGCAATATATCAAATAATGGTCTTTCTAATAGAGTAAGGCTAATTCATGGTGATTTCATTAAAACTACTATCGATGATGATAATCAATCTTTTGATATTATCGTTTCAAACCCTCCGTATCGAAAATTAAATACAGGCCGTATAAATCCAAAGCATGAGAAAGCTATAGCCCGGCACGAATTATCAATTACATTAGAAGCATTAATTAAAAAGGCGGATAAACTATTGAAACACGGAGGGACTTTTTGTATGGCTTACCCACCCACCCGGCTAAATGAAGTACAGAAAAAACTTTATTCTCATAAATTGTTTCCGTCAAGAATCCGTTTTATACATGGTTCGCCTGATGCAGAGGCTCGTATTTTTTTAATTGAGGCAGTCAAGCGGCATCAAGTAGACTGTATTATTGAACCCCCTTTATTCGTTTATAATGACGATGGTTTATATTCTAAGAAAATGGAAAAAATTTATGCTTCCTTTAATTATCATAGCTGGACCGACCACCTCAAAGAAGAGTGATACAGCGATCGAGTTAGCTGAAAAACTTAATACAGAAATTATTAGTGCTGACTCTATGCAAGTGTATAAGTACTTTGATATTGGCACCGCTAAAGTGTCTCCTGCAGGTAGGGCTCGAGTTCCTCATCACCTTATAGATATACTGGAACCTACTGAAAATTTTACTGCTTTTGATTTCAAAACACTTGCTTTAGCATTAATCAGAGATCTAGTGGGACGAAATAAAATTCCAATAATAACAGGAGGAACAGGACTCTACCTTAAAGTTCTTTGCGAAGACTATAACTGCGCAGTCCAAATCAACCCTGAAATTAAAAAGCAAGTCCAATCTGAGACTCTTAGCAAAGGACTCTTGGTGCTTTACAAAGAACTCCAAGGAGTCGACCCGACTTCCGCTAAACAAATTCTTCCGACTGACAAACAACGTATTGAAAGAGCTGTCTCAGTTTACCGTCAAACGGGAATAGGTTTATCCGCATTCAATGATACATATTCTAAATCTAACTATGAGTTCCCGATCTATACATTCCTAATTAAGAGAGACCGAGAAAGTCTTTATACTGATATCAATCAACGTGTGGATAATATGATAAAAAATGGATGGATCGAAGAAGTTAAGGGAATTATCGATGGAGGATTTTCGAAAAATCTAAAACCCTTTCAGAGCATTGGTTATTCACAAATTGTGGATTTTTTAGACAAAAAAAAATCCCTAGAACAAACCATAGATTTAATTAAACGCGATACTAGGCATTATGCAAAGAGACAGATCACTTGGTTTAAAAAACTTTATGACTCTAAAACTATTGATGCTGATTCTCGAGATAGCCCTATTACACTAAGAAATAAAATTCTTTCTCTGATTCCTAAGACAGCAATTTCAGTTCTTCTTTTATTCTTATTTGCTTTTGAGTTTGCTCCAACCGCTGCAGCAAAAACCAACACCTACTCCTCTGCGTTATCTCAGTTTCAAAAAGAGAACTATATTCAGGCAGCGATTTTATTCCAAAAAATCCACTCCTCAAACCCTAACTCAAAAGATGGTAAAAGAGCCCTCTACCTTCTGGGCCACAGTTTGACTAAAGTCAAAAAATCAAGTGAGGCAATTGATGTATTCTTGTCCTCTCTTATCTCGTACCCAGAAATCGAAGATTATATTCGTTTTCATCTAGCCAAAGTATTAATGGATTCTAATAAAAATACCGAAGCATTGGAACAAATCAATATTCTCCATAAAAATTTTCCAGAAACTCTTCTCTTTACTCAAAGTAAAATTTTATTAGCAAAGGTTTTAGAGCAGAGCGATAAAATTGAAGATGCTCTTAGTGTACTTGCGGAAACAGAGAAACGCATATCAAGTTTTCCTAAGTCTTTTAATCTTAGATCTTACCTACCCGAAATAATCTATTTACAAGGTCAACTCTATCAAAAAATTAGAAAAATAAATGAGGCCTACAATCGATATCGTTTGTTGCATATTGACTTCCCCTCTAGTCCTCTTACAAGACAGGCAAAAGAACATATGAACGAGTTATCTAAAGTAGAGGGCATTATCATTATACCTCTCACAATAGATGAACACACACGACGCATCCGAAAGCTACTTAGCGACGTTAAATATCAACAAACTGTAACCGAGGTCACCGATCTATTAGCAATCGAATCTCCACTTCCTGGAAAATTCTATTTTTATTTAGCTCAAGCACAAAAAGGGCTCCGCAAACGAAACCTCGCCAACTCTGCTCTTAGGAAATTTATTAATCACTTCCCAGATCATTCTCGCGTTCAAGAGGCTCTATTTAATATTGGTAGAAACTTTTGGAATACTGGTTATTACCGTGATGGTCTCAAATACTTTGAAACTTCAATCGAGGAAAACCCCAATTCAAACTTGGCGAATCAAGCACGTTTCTTTATCGGGAAAATGCATGAGGAAAAAAAAAGATACTCCCAGGCGACTAGCTATTACGAAGCCTTAACCCATAATTCTAGATCAAGTGAATACGCTGAACGAGCTGCCTGGCAACTAGGATGGCTTAATTATACGAAAGGGGATTTTCAAAAATCATTTGACTACTTTGGTAAAAGTTCACAAGAATACCCATCAGGCTTATTCATTGAGAGTAGTATGTTTTGGGCTGCAAAGTCATTAGAAAAATTAAACCGAAAAGAATTAGCTACGCAACTTTTCAATGATCTTAACTTTAAATTTCCTTACACTTATTATGGAATTCGGTCTGGGGAGAAAGGGAATAAAAAAATAGTCTCGAAGCTAAATAATAACCAGAAGATATCAATTAATAATCCTACACTATCGCCTATCGCCAAATTTCACTATTCACGTAGTGTCGAACTAACTGCCATTGGATTTTATGAAGACGCTAGAAACGAAATTAGCAACCTTGAAAAGTCTGTACGTAAAAATTTTTCTGGAGTGATCTGGTTGACCTCGTTGTACAATAATGCACACGCTTATTCCGATACTGTAAGAAT
>Ga0115000_10004730_pt1 | contig 11079 bp, 9 predicted proteins | sample ArcticOcean_MG_C_6_FD_89690 | JGI IMG/M metagenome (GOLD analysis project Ga0115000, IMG submission 89690) | Marine microbial communities from western Arctic Ocean - ArcticOcean_MG_CB8_128 | ecosystem: Environmental > Aquatic > Marine > Oceanic | place: Arctic Ocean: Canada Basin | collected... | reverse complement strand
TTATTGCAGGGTTAGCAATTGGGATGCAATCAACTGCAATTCCTACATTAATTATTGCAGCCGCTATTATGGGTGCCCATCATTTTGCAGGACTTTATGGTATTGCTATGGCAGCCCTAGGAATGTTAGCAAATACAGGTATTCAGCTTGCTGTTGATGCATACGGACCCATTTCTGATAATGCGGGTGGTATTGCTGAAATGGCTGAACTTCCTGCAGATGTTCGTGAAAAGACAGATAAACTTGATGCCGTTGGTAATACAACTGCAGCTATCGGGAAAGGTTTTGCCATTGGTTCTGCAGCTTTAACTGCATTAGCGTTATTTGCTGCATTTATGGTAAAGAGTGGAATTAACAGTATTGATATTTCAAACCCAATGGTAATGGCAGGATTATTTGTAGGTGGAATGTTACCTTTCTTATTCTCATCTATGGCAATGAGTGCTGTTGGGCGCGCAGCTATGGCAATGATTGAAGAAGTTCGTCGTCAATTTAGAGATATTCCAGAATTAAAGGCAGCGCTTGCAGTATTGGCTAAAGGTGATTCTTCTAAATGGTCAGATGATGATAAAGCTGTCTACGAATTAGGATTAACAAAAGCGGACCATGGCCGTTGCATAGAAATATCTACTCAATCAGCTATTAAAGAAATGGTGCTTCCTGGAATTTTAGCTATCATCTCTCCTGTAATTGTTGGCTTTATATTTGGACCCGAAACATTAGGTGGACTACTTGCAGGGGTAACTGTATGTGGTGTCCTTATGGCAATTTTTCAGTCTAATGCAGGTGGGGCATGGGACAATGCAAAAAAAATGATTGAAGAAGGTGTGGAAATTGATGGTGAAATACTCAAAAAGGGTTCTGAAGCTCACAAAGCAGCTGTTGTGGGTGATACAGTAGGTGATCCATTTAAGGATACATCCGGGCCATCTTTAAATATATTAATTAAATTAATGTCAGTTGTATCATTGGTTATTGCTCCGCTCATCGCGGTTGCAGGTTAACCTTAGGTTAGGAGTAATACATGAATTACTATGAAACATTATACATTGTTCACTCTGCTTTAGAAGCAGGAAGACTTAAGGATATTGTATTAACTGTTGAAAAATCTCTAAAAGAAAATGGTGGCGAGATAGTAGCTACAGAAATTTGGGGAAAGAAAAAATTAGGCTATTATATTGACAAACAGAAGTATGGCACATACATCTTAATTCAATTTAAATCTGATGGTACTAAAAATAATAACTTCAATATTCACATGGAACAGAACCCAAGTATTCTTGCATATATGACGGTTAAAATTGAAAACGATGGAATCCGTGAGCAAACTGAAGACTTAGATACTCAGATTGCAGGCAAAGAAGCCAAAACTTCACGCACACCTCGTGTAGAAGAAAAATCCACTGAAGAAGTGGTAGTTGAAGAAACTCCTGTTAAAGAAAGTAAAGACGAAATGGGTGCCGAAGGCGTACCTGCTGAAGCAGAAGTTACTGCTGATGAGAAAGTAGAGAAATAAAATGGCATTTATATCTAATCATAAAGTTTGTGTTTTCTGTGAAAACAATGAAATTATAATCGACTATAAAGAGTACAAGTACCTTCGTAAGTTTTTAACTGAAACAGGTAAAATTATTCCTGGACATGTAACCGGCGTATGTGCAAAACATCAACGTCGTCTTACTAATGCCGTAAAGCGTGCACGTAATATTGCACTTTTACCTTACGCTATAGATCCACGTAACGCATAGGAGACTTGAAAAATGCAAATTATTCTAAATCAAGATGTGAGTACCTTAGGTAAAGCTGGAGAAATTATCACGGTTAAACCTGGTTTTGCACGTAACTATCTAATTCCTCATGGAATTGCAACTATGGCTACAAAGAAAAATATTGAAGTCATAAATAATAACCTTGAAATTCAAGAGCGTAAAGATGCTAAAGCACGTACAAATCTTGAAGCCTTAGCTGAACGTTTAAACAAGCTTACATTAAAGTTTGAACTGAAAGCTGGTGAAGATGATAAACTGTTTGGATCAGTTACCAATATTATGATTGCAGAAGCCATTGCTGAAAAGGGCTATACAGTTGATCGTAAAGAAATTGAAATGGAAGAAACCATTAAATCTATAGGAAATCACTATGTGGTTGTTAAACTAGGTAGTGGGTTTTCAGGCCGAATTAAGATTAAAGTCACCGCTAAAGCATAATTACTTTTTTCCTATATTTTAAAAAAGTCTCTGTTTTTCAGGGGCTTTTTTTATTTTCAGAATATATCCACATTCCGAATGCAGATAACCTTTAAGAATTCCCAAATACTCTATATAATAAAACTTATAAAGGATTATCTTTTCTCTGCACCTATTTAAATCCGTGTTTAATCCCACTAAGTGCATCAACAATTTATAATTTATCATTAGAAATTGCCCCTAAATTTCCCCCATGTTCGTGCGAGTTACATTTCCTATTTCAAGTTTTCAAACCTTCACCTATTCTATACCCGTAGAATTCCAAAAAAATATTACTAAGGGTACCTGTGTACATACTACAATGGGTAGGCGAAAGTTAACCGGATATGTGGTAGCCGTTGAAAAATCCACTTCTTTTTCAGGGAAAATAAAAGATATTTCAGGAATTAATGATGACGAACTGAATCTTCCAAAAGAACTCTGGCAAACCATAGAATGGATGTCTAAATATTATATTACCCCACTGGGGCAAGTATTAAAGGCGGCCATCCCACATAGTTTTGTGAGTCCATACTCACCTAAACTAGTGAAATATATTTCTATTAATTCTACCGGCTGTAAAGCATTAGAAAACTGGACAAAAAATGCTCCCGCACAATTTGATGTTTTGCAAGCACTCTCTCAAACTGATGAACCTATTCGAGTGGCATCATTATCAGAATTAGTGGCATCTCCACATGCAGTATGTACTGCACTAGAAAAAAATAAATGGGTAACTACTATTGAGCAATTTAAAACTTATGATCCCTTTGATATTATGGCACCAGGGGCACCTATGGATATCTTCCTCTCAGAAGCTCAAGAAGCGGTGTATCAACCCATAAAGAAATCATTGGAAAAACAAATATTTAAACCCTATTTACTTCATGGTGTTACGGGGAGCGGAAAAACAGAAGTGTATCTAAAACTTGCACAAGATACCGTAAATCAGGACCGCTCTGTATTAGTATTAGTACCTGAAATTAGCCTTACTCCGCAAGTAGCAAAAAGATTCCGCCGTGCTTTTGGGGCACGAGTTGCACTATGGCATAGCAAAATGACTAAGGCCGAAAAAGGGTGGACATGGCAGCAATTAAAAAAAGGTGCCTATTCTGTTGTTGTAGGTGCTCGATCTGCCCTATTTGCACCATTAGATAATTTGGGACTAATTATTGTAGATGAGGAACAAGAAGCTACATACAAACAAGAGGCTCCTGCACCACGCTACCATGCCCGAGATGTTGCTCTCATTCGAGGACGCCATGCCAACGCCACCGTATTGCTCACTAGTGCCACTCCAAGTTTAGAGTCCTATTTTAATACACTAAATAACAAACTACATTTACTCAATTTATCACAACGATTTGGTAATGCACGTTACCCCACGGTAAAATTGGTTGACATGAAAGTATCTGCTACTTTTGGTGAAGAAACCGTTATGCTAAGTGATACTCTATCTGATGCCATTCAAGATAGGTTAACAAAAAATGAACAAATTATTCTCCTTCAGAACCGTCGGGGATTTTCACTGATTCAGCAATGTGATGACTGTGGATCCATAACTTCCTGTAAATACTGTGCCGTGAGTTTAACCTATCATCGTACCCATCATAAATTGATTTGTCATTATTGTAAATTTGAGATGGATGCCACTACTACTTGTATAGAATGTAAAAGTGAAAATATTAATCTAAAAGGATCGGGAACTCAAAAGGTTGAGGATGTAGTTCAGCAACAATTCCCTACAGCACGAATTATTAGAATGGATGTAGATACAGTACAAACACGTGGGGCACATCAAAAACTATTAAAAAAATTTGAAGATGGTAACGCTGATATTTTATTGGGTACTCAAATGATTGCTAAAGGTTTAGATTTTCCTGATGTGACATTGGTAGGTGTAATTAATGCGGACTCCGGTTTATTCCTCCCTGACTTTCGAGCTGGAGAACGAACCTTTCAACTTTTATATCAAGTCTGTGGACGGGCTGGTCGCCATGAAAAGCCGGGAGAAGCAATTATCCAAACATGGAATTCTGATGATCCATTTATTCAGGCAGCAGCACAATTGGATATTAAGAAATTTTATAATATTGCTCTCTCTCAGAGACAAGAATTGAAATATCCACCATTTTCTAGATTAGCCCGTATTCTTATTTCTGGGAAAAATGAACATAATGTTCTTGATATTGCAAAGCAGGTGGGTAAAAAATTAAAAACAGATAATAAAATTTATGAAATTTTAGGCCCTACTTCGGCTCCAATTGAAAAGATTCGGGAGCACTGGCGCTATCATATGATTATTAAATCAACGCAGAATTCTGCATCAAGTATTCATGCCTTTATCCATAATAAATTAGGCGTAAATATTTTTGAACGGGAATTTAAAGGCGTTCGCGTTCAAATTGATATGGACCCTGTGTCAATGTTATGATAAATAAGTTTTTTATTTTAATACTCATCTTATCTCCAAGTAGGGGAGAAAAAATAAATACGGTTTGGGGTCCGTGTAATATTGAAATATATGGTGGTAATATTGATAGAATTGTTGCTATCCAAGAAAAAATTATGAGTGATACCCAAACAATGGTAAATGACTGGGGAGAAGTAACCTTTCAGCCCTTTTCACTTTATATTACGTACAGTAAAAAAGATTTTTATGCTCAGGCTAAGGGACCCGTCCCTGAGTGGGGCATCGCTGTTGCAAAACAAAATCCAGACCGTATTATTATTCAGGCACCCCATGTTTCTGGTATTTCTTTTTCACGTTTATTAGAAATAATTAGCCATGAACTAAATCATATATATTTGAATCGCGTGAAGCAAAGTTATAGCATTCCATCTTGGTATAAAGAAGGAATGGCCATGAGACAGGCAGATGAATTTTCTATGAGACATAGGTTAGAAATTTCAAAAGCCAAGTGGAAAAATAAATTATTTTATTTTAATGATTTAGAGGGATTCAATCGCGTTAGAAAATCCAATGCCACATTAGCCTATGCACAATCTGCAGCCATGGTATACGCTATGGAGTATTTCTATGGGGATAAAATCCATAATTCCATAATTAATACCATGCAAAATAATAATTCTTTCTGGGATTCCATTAAAATAATTACTGGTGATAATCGAATTGATGTACAAGTTTACATGGAGATTTTTATTGAGGATAATTATAATTGGATCTTCTTGGCAAACCTTTCTAAATCTATTTTTATAATTCTACCATTTATATTAATTGGTGGATTTTTATATAAACGGCAACTTAATAAAAAAATTATCGATGCATGGGAAATAGAAGAAATATTAGAGCAAGTCGACTGGGAGCAAGGTGATGAAAATGTATAAATTTATTTGGGTCAGTTGTATCCTTTCTATGTGCTGGATGCAGTCACAATACCCACTTAATTCCATCCCAATTACAAGCAGAGATTTATCTTTTTCTGGTGGAGGTAGCGCTATTAAATCTGAGCAGATTTCACTGAACCCCGCAAGTATTACTGCTGTGAATCATGCGCTAAGTCTCCATACTCAATTACTACCTACTGGAATTTCATTGCTCTCTCTCCATAGTATTTATCCAAAAAATGAAACCATTTATTTTGCTTCTATTTCAAATTTGAACTTTGGAGAATTAAGAGATGGTATTTCGAATGATACTTTTTCTGCTAATGATTTTATGATTATGTGTGGATTAAAAGGGCATCTATTTCAGGCCCTCTCGATTGGAGGATCACTTTCATATACATTAAGTAAAATTGAAAAGAGTATTTCTCAATCATTATTGTTATCTGTGGGAGTTCGTACTGAAACAACTAAAAATAAAATTGGTGCTGGGCTTGTAGTTAGAAATTTAGGCTTTCAATTCGACCATTATGGGGATTCAAAAGAAAAAATTCCATATCAATTTCAATTTTCAGGATTTAACAAACCCAAACATCTACCGGCACTTATTTTTTCTGATATTATTATAGAAGAAAATATTGAGAGTTATTTACTTATTACTGGGATGGAATTTTATCCGCGTAATGACTTGATAATACGATTAAGTAATAGTGGATTATTCCAAAATAGTTTTGAATTAACGAGTTTTGCCTTTGGAATTCAACTAAATTTAAAAAACTTGACTATTGATTTATCCAGTCGAAATTTAATATCAGCTGGATTTATGAATGGAGTTACACTCAGTAAACAATTTTAGGAAATAAATTTGCATATATATAAAGACTGGCCTTACCAACAAGATGTAGAAGGTAAATCAAATTTTGCATATAGAAAAAAACCCAATAGATTTTAGCATGTCAACTTATCATAAACTAGGATTTTTTAGTTTTTCTTTAATCTTTGACTATTTAGACCTTTATCTTCAAACTACTCCATAATTTTTACCCACTTTAATAAATGCTTGAATGGCATGGTCTAATTGTTCACGGGAATGTCCTGCACTGATTTGAACCCTAATTCGAGCCTCTCCTTTAGGTACTACAGGAAAGAAAAATCCTATAACATAAATACCTTCTACCAACATAGCTCGGGCAATATCTTGCGATAGTTTTGCATCTCCCAACATAATAGGTACAATAGGGTGAACTCCTTGTTTTATTTCAAAACCTGCTGCTGACATTTCTGATCTAAAATAGTTGGTGTTTGCTTCTACTTTATCACGAAGTTCTGTTGTTTTTGAAATAATATCCAATACCGAAATAGATGCTGTTACAATAGCTGGCGCAACTGTATTACTAAATAAATAAGGTCGAGAACGTTGGCGTAACATATCAATAATTTCTTTTCGCCCAGAGGTGAATCCACCTGAGGCACCACCTAAGGCTTTACCCAATGTAGAGGTAAGAATATCAACTCTGCCCATTACATTGCAATGCTCAATAGAGCCACGACCAGTGGGTCCAAAAAAACCAGTAGCATGTGAATCATCCACGTGTACCAACGCATTATACTTTTCAGCAAGCGCACAAATTTGTGATAGCTTAGCCACAAAACCATCCATAGAGAATATACCATCAGTGGTAATCAGGCGGGTACGAGCATCCTGTGTATTTTGGAGAATTTCCTCTAATTTCATCATATCGGAATTATTATAGCGATGTCGTTTGGCTTTACACAAACGGACTCCATCAATAATGGATGCATGATTCAACGCATCTGAAATAATAGCATCTTCTGGACCTAAAATAGTTTCAAATAAGCCACCATTGGCATCAAAACAAGAGGTGTATAATATAGTGTCATCCATCTGAAGAAATGTGGATAACCTCTCCTCCAATATTTTGTGAATAGACTGTGTGCCACAAATAAATCTAACAGAACTGAGACCGAACCCCCACTCATCCAATCCATCTTGAGCCGCCTTAATTAATCGCCTATCATTAGATAAGCCCAAATAATTATTAGCACAAAAATTCAAAACATTCTTATTATTAACGGTAATTTCTGCTGATTGCTGAGATTCGATAATACGCTCATCTTTATAGAGCCCCGCTAATTTAATTTCTGCTAATTCACTTTTTAATCGTTGTTTAATCGTATTCATTTATTTCTCGTATCTTTGGGTTATTTGTGGAACTAAATAATCTTTGAATGCTGAATCTAAATCGAATTTAGGTGACCAATTCCAATCCATGCGTGCTGTTGAATCATCAATATTGGCAGGCCAACTATCTACAATATCTTGTCGCTTAAGATTTACGGAATTACCAATCTTAGCGTGCGGAAAATATCCCTTCACTTTATCTGCAAATTCACCAGCACTTGGATTAAATGCTGCAACATTATACACATGTTGAGACAACTGAGATTTATCCGCATCCATTAAATTAATGATAGCCTTTATGGCATCAGGCATAACCATAAATGGCATTCGAGTATTATTACGTACAAAGCAATCATACTGCTCACCTTGTGCCGCAGCGTGAATCATTTCGGGTAGAAAATCACTGGTACCTCCGGTAGGCACGGTAGCGGCACTAATGATTCCAGGAAAACGGATGGACCTAAAATCTACATGTCCGGGTTTGTAATCATCAGCTAAACGATGATAATAATTCGCATAATATATACCTAATTTTTCGCAGTATTGCTTATTGCAACCATACATGGTTTGGGGGTGACAATATTCACTTTCATTTATGGCAGTAGTTATATCTTTATTTTCTCCCATGCCATATACCGCAATAGAGCTGGGAAAGAAAAATTTTACTGTTTCACCTTGACTTTTAGCTTGATCTACCGCCAAGGACAATAGATTTAAAGTTCCCGTAACATTCACCTCATGGGCCATTTGCGGTGAAAATTCTGCGCGAGTGCTCAGTAATGCTGCTAAATGATAAATGGCAAATATTTCATACTCACTATTGATTTGCTCTAAAAGATTTTTATCTAAAATATTACCAGTTATACCTTCTAAAATTTTATTTTCAATCTCTTTAGAAATGGGGTATAAGTCTAATGCCAGGATATTATCCATACCTTTTGCATAGAGAGCGCTGATAAGTCCGTGACCAATTTCACCATTGGCCCCCGTAATAAGTATAATTTTTTTACGCATTATGTATCCTAATTTAGCTTTTGAAACACACTATAATTTACAAGGATTTTACGGATTCCTTCTTGATTTGCATCTATATTAACCAATAATTTTTGCCATGGCCATAACCCCTTTAATCATGAGTATCCTCTTTCTTTTTTATGGATGCGCAGAGAATACCTTCATTCCTCCTCCACTATATACCTTGAAATTTGGTACCGATGAAACATTAGACATCATCACATGGAACATAGAAAATTTTCCAAAATCAAATAGCCTAACTGTAGATTATTTATCTCAACTCATCATCGAATTAGATGCAGATATTATTGCATTACAAGAAATAGGAAGCGATACTTACTTTAACAATTTAGTTGAGACATTAGATGGATGGAATGGTGAACGTACCAGTGGAGCATACGGACTGGCTTATATTTATAAATCAGAATTAGAAATCCTCGATATTTATGAAATTGATGAACTTAATAAATATGAATTTGCTCGCACACCCTATATGCTAGCCGTAAATTGGGAAAATGAAATTGTGTACATCATCAATAATCATTATAAATGCTGTGGAGATGGTGTTATAAACTATTCAAATACTTCAGATGAAGAATACAGGCGACTTCAATCCATTCAAATGACGAAGACTTATTTAGATACATTTTATACCCATCAATCAGTGGTGGTACTAGGAGATATGAATGATGAATTAAATGATAGTGAATCAAATAATGTATTTTCAAAATTTATTGATGATGAATATTATGAATTTACCGATTATGATATTGCAATTGGTAGCTCATCATATTGGTCTTTCCCCAATTGGCCCAGTCATTTAGATCATATACTCATAACCAATGAACTTTTCGATAATCACGATACCACCTATACCGTTTTAGCTGAAAACTTTTTCTCAAGCTGGGCAGAATATGAAAATATAATATCTGATCATCGACCTATAGGAATTCGGTTGAAAAAGGAAGAATAGTTTAATAGTGAATTATTAAACAAACTTTTTTATGTTTTTCAGTAGATATCAGAAGGGTAATCTCTTAGGCACATTATTATAATCCTTCAACTTACTACTGAGTGTGATATATATTAAGAATATATATACCCTTACGAGTTAAAATTAATTTATAAACTCTATGGTAAAAATCTGAATCTAAAACGTGCTTATAGCTACAAAATTTCTTTTAAGAATTGTCCGGTGAAAGATTTTTTAACTTTTGACACTTCTTCAGGGCTACCCTCTGCAATAATAAGTCCACCTCCCTCACCCCCTTCAGGGCCAAGGTCAATAATCCAATCAGACGACTTAATTACATCTAAATTATGTTCGATTACTACCACTGTATTGCCTTTGTCCACCAAACCTTGTAAAACATCTAACAACATTTTTACATCCTCAAAATGAAGACCAGTAGTGGGTTCATCTAAAATATATAAGGTGCGACCCGTACCAGAGCGAGATAATTCAGATGCCAATTTGACCCGCTGAGATTCGCCTCCAGATAATGTAGTCGCCTGTTGACCTAGACGAATATATCCCAGCCCTACATTTGATAAGGTGATGAGTTTACGATGTATCATTTTATGATGTGAAAAGAATTTTAATGCCTCTTCAATGGTCATATCTAATACGTCATATATATTCTTACCACGATAGGTAATCTCTAAAGTCTCACGATTATATCGATGCCCCCTGCAATCTTCACATTGTACGTACATGTCCGCTAAAAAATGCATCTCAATTTTAATAAGCCCCACACCTTGACATGCCTCGCAGCGACCACCCTTCACATTAAATGAGAATCGTCCCGGTTTATATCCTCGAATTTTAGCTTCAGGTAATTGACTGAATAAATCACGTATATGTGTGAACAGACCAGTATATGTGGCTGGATTTGAACGAGGTGTACGACCAATTGGCGACTGATTAATATCAATCACTTTGTCTAAATAAAGGAGTCCATCTATCTTTTCATATGCTAATGCCTTTTTCATGCTTGAATGATATTCACGAGATAAAATTGGGTATAATGTTTGATTTATGAGAGTAGACTTCCCTGAACCAGATACGCCGGTAACACAAATAAACTTACCTAATGGAAGAGATAAGTTTACTTTCTTCAAATTATTACCCCGAGCACCAAATAGTTTTAATGCTTTACCCTCTCCTTTTCGGCGGCTATCACTAAAATAGATAGATTTTTTTCCACTTAAATAATGACCCGTAGTAGATTTAGGATTCTTAGATATTTGGTCAAAGGTTCCTTGCGCAATTACTTCACCACCATAAATTCC
>Ga0115000_10004729_pt1 | contig 11082 bp, 6 predicted proteins | sample ArcticOcean_MG_C_6_FD_89690 | JGI IMG/M metagenome (GOLD analysis project Ga0115000, IMG submission 89690) | Marine microbial communities from western Arctic Ocean - ArcticOcean_MG_CB8_128 | ecosystem: Environmental > Aquatic > Marine > Oceanic | place: Arctic Ocean: Canada Basin | collected... | reverse complement strand
TCGGTCATCCAAAATCGTTCTTCAGCATTACCAACGGTTGTTGAAGTGTCAGCACCTGTTGCTTCGACATAATGTTCCCAGCACATGTAAAACTTGCCAACAACCATCGCATTCCCGAAGGTAAGCCGAATCCCACAACTTTCACAACGCGGTCCAATTTCGCCGTTTGGTGCTTGGGCGAGCGTAATGTGTTCGTGCGGCATAGAATCCCTCTGTTCCTACGCAGGAGCATTGAGTCTTTGAACTTGAGGTTTAAAAAACTCACGTTTCGGCTTCTTACAATCAAAGTTTGAACGGCAATCAGTAATTCAAGGGCAGTATTTGATAATTCCGAAAGTTCTGAACCGCATCTGAAGAAATTCTTCGAGCACGGTATTCCCCTTGTTCAAAGGATAACTAAAACTCATGCGGTAACAAGGAAAATAAGGTGGTCGGTCGGCCAAAGGCAAGGTAAGTCCCATCTGAGTCTATCGGAGCGACAGTAGGAGTATCGACTGAACCAAATTGCCTCACATAGGATATGCGCAGTTCAGTTGTTCTAAAAATTACTCATTAGAACCAATAAAGGACATCGATTCGGTATCGAAATCTGATTGAATCATTCCAAGGTTCTGCCCTTCTTGGATAAATCGACGCACAGAGGCTCGACCTTCATCTTCGTAATCGATCGTACGATCGTTAACATACATACCAACAAATGCACGGTTCGTATCATCATCGATCCCTCTACCCCATTGTTTTGCAAATTCGAGAGCATCGTCAGGAGAATTTAGGGCGAATTCTATACTCATTTTAGTATATTTGGTGACGTCTTCCATCACCTCTTGGCCAAGGTCACGTCGGACAACATTACCACCCAGTGGCATTGGCCATCCGCCAGTACGTTCATTCCACCAAACTCCGAGGTCGAGGTGTACATTCAGGTTATCATCCACATACGTGAGTTGGCCTTCATGAATAATCAAGCCACTCTTGTAGGTTCCATCGAGAATACGCGGGATGATTTCATCAAAAGGAACTACAGCAATATCACAATCGCCCCATGCCAAACGCAACCCCAAATAGGCACTGGTTTTTAATCCAGGTACTGCAATCGTTGAAGTACGGACTTCATCGAAAGAAGCTCCCGGTAGTGAAACGACCATTGGACCATATCCTTCACCCATCGATGCGCCACAGTTCATCAAGGCATAGTCCTTAGAAATTTCTGGGAATGCGTGAATAGAAACAGCCGAAACTTCAAGTTCACACTTCATGGCTCGGTGATTAAGTGTTTCAATATCCTGCAGTTCATGTATGAAATTATATCCTGGTGTAGGGAATGCTCCAGTCGTCATTGCATGAAACATAAATGCGTCATCGGGATCGGGAGAATGGCCAATTCGGACAATCTTGTTGCCGTCTTCATCGAGGGGTAACTGTGCTACCATGGTGGTCCGACATTGGGGTCATTGATGAACCAACCGCCCATCATAAGTTAGAACTCATGCCTCTGTAGGCGAGAGTATTCAAGTGGTGCCGACCATGGTAGTTTGAGGCAGAGGGTATGTTGGGGGGGTATTCGAAATTTAAAACACAGATATGCCTCCTAATGGTGTTTATTTGTATCATTCCATCCGGTGCAAGTCAATACTCGGATATTGCATATGTTGATGTGACCATGACACCCTTCGCCTCTGAATCTCAGACTGTGGATATGAATTCAAATGCCACATATATCGCAAGTGGATACAATGGACAACTTGCAATCCATGAGGTAGAATCTCTCAATCTCATGAAATCCTTTACTGTTGAAAGTGAAGTGTTAGATATTCAGTTTTCACCTGATGGATTGTTACTGGCCTTTTCACGCTCTGGATCTTCAGCAGATACTGATACGATTCAAATTATCGACATGCAAACGATGGAACTTACTACGAAACAATATGGCTCAAATTCACATTCGGATATGATAGAATGGTCGCCAGATGGGGTGCTGTTAGCAGTTCCAAACAGTAACAATGGAATTGATATTTTACGTGTTTCAGATATGGAGGTTCAGAGGACTCTCAATGGAGAGCACAATTCCCGAGTGACATGTATATCTTTTTCTTCACAGGGCAATTATATATTATCAGGAGATGAATCGGGACGTCTGGTCATGTGGGAAACTCTTGGCAACCCAACAGAGAAGGTATTTACTTTAGATTCAGAGATTAAATCATGTAGTTTTGACTCCGTCGACGAACGTTTTGCAGTCTTGACTGTAGAGGGACAGCTGAGTACAATCAGGTTTTCCGGAGGAAGTATTTCAGAACTCTCACTCGACGGTGGAGCGGCATTACATTGGTCATCAGATGATTCGAGTCTTCACGTATTAGAGGTAGGTCTACACCCCCGAATTCTCACCGTGGATTCAGAAACCTTAGAGGTTTCAGTTTCTATATATCTTGCGCATCAAGCACTTGACTTCACTCACAAAGAAAATCGTTTTGGCACTCGTGATATGGCATTTGTGGCTACAAACACAGGCCACATTGCAGTTTATGGGGCCATGCCACTTCCAGATGGGTACGGTGAAATAGGTACGGATTCAGATGGCGATAACATTCCCGATAATTTCGATAATGATGATGATGGAGATGCTATACCGGACCAAAGAGATAACAGTTGTCAATCCGACGGCCAATTGTGCAGTAAAATTCCGAATATAGAAACGATTCGGAGTGTTGACATCTCAATAAATTCGTCATCCTTTGTGCTCAAAGACACCTATACTTTGGATGCCCAAACCTCCTCTGCACTAAGGAACCTTTCACGTCGTTCACTGATTGCAGATATTCAGCTGAGTCAAGAGGAAACTGATTTGTTAGCACAAACAATTTGTAAGAATATGGATGGTAATCACTATATCAGTTCATGGGAGAATATAATCTTACTTTCATCAGGAGAACTCCAAAACGGTACTCTCGAATGTGAGATTAAGAGTGGAATGACGCTTACGGCCAAGAATGATCAGTATTCACATATCGCAGTCACCTATGTCCTCAACTTTAATTTAAGCAAGACGATGACTCACCCCTTTGAATTTAGTTTACAATCTCAACCGTCTGCTACGGACAACTCACTCGCTCAACACGCACAAATGCATCCAATTGAGGTCACCGCTCGAAGTACGAATTCGAATACAATATATTGGTCGCCTTGGTGGGTAGTCGAGGGTGATCTAACGCTATTGCTTGAAGAAAAAATAGAATCTGAACCTGGACTGATTGATAAAACGGCTCAAGTGTTCATCACTTACCCAATTCTCTTTTTACCAATCCTAGGACTCCTTGTCGGAGGTATAATCGTTCTTATCCGGGCACGAAATAACATTGATCTCGAGGGTGGTGAAAGCGAAGAAGAACTCTTAAATGCACAAGAAATGCCAAACGAGCTGATGGACGGAAGTGAGACTGAATCAGGAACTATTGGCGGAGATGTTCAGGAGGAATACAAGGAATCTACTGAGGATGAAGACGGAGTCAGTAAGAGTACAGAGAAGTCCGATGTTCGCGTTAAAGAACGAAGAAGGGTAAAATCCATTCCTGAAGGTATGGATGGCCCTATTACGAAGGTGAAAAGAAAGCGATTAGATGGTGAAACTTCTTCTCAAAATCCAACAAAGAAAAAGACTGCCAAACGTAAGGTTATAGCCGAAGATAATACAGAGAATATTGTCAAAACGAGACGTGTCGTCACCTATTCGGGTGAAGATGATTGAGAACTCTCTATTCGTCTACCATGCAAATTCAGCACCATCCTTCAAGTCACAAGCTTCAATGAGAAACTCATTCAATCCAGAAAGGTGTTCTTTGTCCATTCTATTGAAAACTTCTCCAAAGTATCGATTGAGACGTTCATAATCGAGATCGGAACGAGAAACAGCCCACTGAATAACTTTTTCACGTTGCTCGTTACTTTGTTCAAACAAGCGAAGGTTTTCTGTTAACATTCCTTGTGCAAGTCGAAGTGATTCAACTGGTGTGTCCTTTCGTGCTGCAAATACACCAAAGACCATTGGTTTTTGAGTAAATTGCAACCAATCAGCCCCGAGATCAAGTTGGACGGAGCCAGGATTCTTCTTGGCTTCTTCAAGCGCTCTGTCGCCGATAAGTAAGGCACCATCACACTCATCAAGCATACTTGACAAATCAGGACCCATGAGTTCTAAATGAGGATTTAGATTACGCTTTGCAAGAAGATATTTTAGCAATTGAACTGATGTTGCAGAGTCTGTGGGGAGCGCTATTGAGCTCATGTGTTCAATCGAAGTGCTACCAAATACCAATACACTACCTACTTCACCTCGGCTACATATTCCAATCTCTGGTAAAAGAATGAGTTCGTTCGCATGTCGAGCATAGTCTGCAGCAGGAATTGGTGCCAAAATACAATCTTTCCGAAGCAGATGACCTGTCAGCCAAGATGGTGGTGCAGCGAGTACTTCCCATTTTTTATCAAGTCCGAAAAATAAAGGATCGCAATTCAGAAATGCAACACGACCGATGGTTTTCATCCATAGTGCATGCTCCATACAATCAACTCAAATGTTAGCCATTTTCAATTTTGTACGCTGTTTGGGAACAGGTGGGATAAAAATTTCGAATTTTTCATAGGTGGTATTTCTTTGGACAGGAATACAGCCAGCATCTGAGATGAGGCGCGCCAGCCGTATCCGGTCGTGGTCAAGTGGTGTAGTGGAACCTGCCAGATGCATAATGGATTCTTTTTGAACAGTACCATCAATATCATCTGCACCATATTGAAGAGCAATTTCTGCTAATTCATCGCCAATATTCATCCTATATGCTTTGATATGAGGTATTGAATCAAGCATGAGACGAGAAATAGCAATGGTTCGGAGTATTTCACTCCCAGTTGCTAATTGTGCTTCTGGCAAACGTGAATCATCCGGTAAAAACGGATAGGGGACGAAGCATTGGAATCCCTTTGTATCATCATTGAGTAAACGTAATTGTATCATATGCATCAACCTCTGTTCGAGTGTTTCAATGGTGCCGAAAAGCATGGTGCAATTTGTTGGAATCCCCAGTCCATGGGCGGAACGATGAATTTCAAGATATTCGGATGAACTTTCTTTACCATTGCATATTACAGCCCTAACTTCATCATCGAGGATTTCTGCTCCACCACCGGGTAATGAACCAAGACCAGCATTTTTTAATCTCAAGAGAGTTTCAGTAAATGAAATGTTCGATAATTGAGAGAGATGTTTGATTTCAACAGCTGTCAAAGCTTTGATTGCGACATGAGGGAATCGTTCTTTTGTTGCCTTGAAAAGTGATTCATAGTGGTCGACATCCCAATCAGGATGAAGGCCACCAACGGAGTGAACTTCATCGACAAAATCAGCATACTGTGCCAAATCTTCAAGATATGCTTCAATGTCAAGCGCATAAGCATCATCGGCTTTTTTAGAACGGCGAAATGCACAGAACTTACATGCTAAAACACATACATTTGTCTGATTGACATGGACATTTGAATTGAAAAATGCATATGAACCAAATCGAGCAGTACGGACACAATTCGATAACCTTCCAACTTCTGAAAGATTTGGATGGGAATACAACACAAGTCCATCTTCAAGAGAAAGTCGTTCACCCTGTGCAACTTTTTGAGCCAGAGGGCGGATTTCTTTACTCCATGAAGATAATTCACCGACTAATCCAGGGAGTTTCTCTTTCCATTCAACAATGGAACCAGCATCATGGATAGAAGATTCCCATGCTGACATGACTCAACCTGTAGCACTTCATTCTTCAAGATGTGGTTGTTTCCATAAGAGAATCATTACTGCTGACTCACTGCAAAATATTGTGAATTGACAATGTACTTTCTAAACTCATCAATGATGAACACTCCTGATGCAACTAATGTAATTACAAACCAATCAGTTGCTTGCAAACTCATCGTTGAAAGAAGATTACCAACTTTAACATCCATTATTGGAATCGTTAAATTCGAAAGTTGGACGAAGAAGAGCAGCAATCCAAGAGAAATAATCAATGCATAATTAATTGCTTTATTTGAGAAAAGTCCAAGTTTGAAAATACTTTCATCACTCGAACGACAATTAATCACATTGAACAATTGATAGAGAATGAATACCGAAAAGGTCATGGTTTGAGCATAAGCAAATTTTTCACTCGCATATTTCTCTGAGGCAGCAGTATTACCTGCCTCGCACTCTTCAATATCAAACCCATCGAATGTTTCAAGGTTAGTCCGGTATGCAGTTTCGCAAAGTTCACCATCAATTCCCCCTCCTGCGAGGAAGAAGACAAGCAAAGTTCCTGTAACCATTACTGCACCTAACCAGAATATGAGAACGATATCACTGAAATTCGGCAAACCTTCGTTCACTGGACGCGGCGGACGAGACATGACGTTACCGTGCTTCTTTTCAACACCAAGAGCAACTGCTGGAGGGCCATCCATCAATATATTAATGACCAATATTTGAGTAGCTGTAAGGGGTAAATTCCACCCGAAAATGAAAGTTGAAATAATGATAAGGGCTACAGCAGCCACGTTTGTGGATACTTGATATCGAACAAAATTTCGTATGTTCTGATAAATTTTCCTTCCTTCTTCAATTGCATGAACAATATTTGCAAAATTGTCATCTTGCAAGACCATGTCAGCGGCATCCTTCGCAACATCAGTTCCAGCAATTCCCATTGCAATACCAATATTGGCTCGTGATAATGCTGGAGCGTCATTCACACCATCTCCTGTCATAGCCACGATTTCACCACGTGCTTGGAGGCCAGAAACGATTCGCATTTTTTGTTCAGGCGTCACCCTTGAGAAGATGCTTGCTTGGGAGGCTGCTTCACTGATTGCATCATCGTCAAGTGTGGCAAGTGTATGACCATTGATTGGTGCGATTCCACCCTCCGTAATATTGAGCTCACGGCCAATTGCTTCAGCAGTGTATTGTTGATCGCCAGTAATCATTTTTACACGGATACCTGCTTTTTGACAGGTGGCAATGGCCTTTTTGACTTCAGCACGAGGTGGGTCCATAATACCAACCAATCCAAGGAATATAAATCCTGATTCAACATTAGTGACATCATAGAGATCCTCATCGTCATCTAATTTTCGGGCACAAAGAGCCAAAACGCGCATGGCTTGACCGGCCATATCCTTGTTGGCTTGAGATGCGGCTTCGATATCTGCCTTTTCTATGGCTACAATTTCACCATTAACGATTTTCCAATCTGCAAGTGAAACATATCCTCCTGCTCCACCCTTCGAAAACACCCAACGTTCCCCTTCATACTCATGTATGACCGACATACGTTTGCGAGAAGTATCAAAAAAGAACTCATGGATACGAGAATGTCTTTGTGCGAATTTACGAACGTCACCGTTAATCTTCCAGCCCAATACCGCACATGCAGAATCTGTAGGGTCGCCAATGGCTTGCCAATTCGAATCAACCTTGGAAATCTGAGAGTTGTGACATAAACTTAGGCAAGCAGCAGAAAGTCGGAAAGAGAGGTCACTCTGAAGTTCTTTCATTTTAGAATCAGTTACTTCAATGCCTTCATAGGTCAGTTTACCACTCGGTTTGAAGCCTTCACCTGAAACTGTAAATGTACCATCGGTGGTCGTGAATTGTCGAACAGTCATCTGATTCTTTGTCAGTGTACCAGTTTTATCAGAACAGATAACGGTAGTTGAACCTAAGGTTTCCACTGCTTTCATACGTCGAATAATAGCCTTATGTCGCGCCATATTCCGCATACCAAGAGCGAGGGTAATCACTAAGATTATCGGTAACCCTTCAGGGACAATGGCTACGAATATGGCAATGGCTACAATGAATTGTTCGACGGCTACATCCCGGAGACCGACTGTATCGATCATAGGATCGCCATATGCGATGAGTACCTTAATCGAAACCAAGAGTGTAGCAACGATCAAAGCGATAAAACCTAAGAAACGACCAAGAGATTCCAATTTGAGTTCAAGTGGTGTTTTGGGTGACTCTGAACCAACAATATTACTTGCAATACGTCCCAGTTCGGTGTTCATTCCTGTTTCAACAACAACGCCAATCGCACGACCAGTAGATACACATGTACCCATGTATGCCATGTTGTTACGGTCTGCAAGTAGAGTCGACGTAGCTAAAGCGGGAGTCGATTTGAGAATACTGTCGGATTCACCGGTCAATGATGATTCATCAACTTTACATTGATATGATTCAACAATACGGATGTCAGCAGGTACATTCAACCCTTCATCCAGTTTAACAATATCACCTGGGACTAATTCGGGCGTAGGAATTGACCAGTCAATGCCATCTCTAATCACGACACAAGTCGATACAGACATCTGCTTGAGTGCATCCATCGCTTGTTCTGCTTGTCCCTCTTGCCAGAAACCAAAGGTTGCATTCGCAGTGAGTACAATGAAAATGAATATTGCATCACCGGGCTGCTCAGGATGAATCAGCAATGCAACGATAGCTGCCGCAATTAGTAAATAATTCAAAGGATCATGGTATTGAGAAAAGAAACGTAATATCGATGAGGTTTTTTCTGGCTCTTTCAACTTGTTCATTCCATGGATTGAACGTCGACGGTCGATTTCTTGTTCACTTAATCCATTCAAATCAGTATCTAAAGTATGAATTATTTCATCGGATTTTAAATCATGCCAAGTGTTCATCAAAAGACCCCACCTACGAACCGTAGGCATACTTCGGTCTTGTAGTGGACTTATGATGATAATGGTGGGTGTCCCATTTTATTTGAAGCGATGAATTGAACAACTGTATTGAAGTCGAAGGGATATGAGCGCTCAGGGAGAACCGTATATCCCTGCGTCGGAATCACCCAAAGAATTAACCCTTCGAGTAGTCATTGTTGGGATTCTTTTGGGAATTTGATGACTGCTGCGAATGCATACTTAGGGCTCTATGCGGGAATGACGGTTTCTGCAAGTATTCCGGCAGCTGTTATGTCTATGATTATCTTACGAACATTGTTTAATGATGTTTCAATTCTCGAAAATAACGCAGTTCAGACCATGGCGAGCGCAGGTGAATCGCTTGCTGCAGGTATTATTTTCACCGTTCCTGCGCTTCTTGTCATTGGCATTTGGGATGACATTCAATGGCTTGATACAATGATCATTGCGCTTTTGGGTGGTTTGCTTGGTACAATGTTTACAATAGCTTTGCGACGTTTGTTCATCGTTGAAGAAGCACTACCTTACCCGGAAGGTGTTGCTTGCAGAGAAGTTCTTGTTGCTGGGGAAGAAGGTGGCGATGGAGCATTGGCGATATTGTATGCACTTGGTATCGGGGCGATCTATGGCTTAATGGTCAAAGGATTCAAAGTAACTCAGCACAATGTTGAATCTGCTTGGGAATTCCTAGGTACTCGAATCTATGCGGGGATGGACCTTTCTATCGCACTCTTATCTGTTGGATACATCGTTGGGATACGTATTGCCTCGTTTATTTTCCTCGGTGGAGTTCTTGGTTTCGGAATACTTGTACCAATGTTCGGCCTCTTACGTGGATGGCCCGATTCTACTGACTTGGTGACTGGATTCTATTCTATATGGTCATCCGAAATACGGTATGTGGGCGTAGGCGCAATGGTTGTTGGAGGGGTGTATACCCTTTGGTCGATGCGTAAAACTATATTCACAGGACTCTCAAAAGCATTAATCAAAAAAGAACATTCTGATGAGGCCCTTTTGCGTACTGAAATTGATTTGCCACTGGATAAAGTTCTGCTCGTGTGCGGTGTGCTTGTTGGCCTCACATTCTTCTATTATTGGTGGGCGACTGGTTCATTGGTACTTGCGCTTGCAGGTGCTCTTTTCCTAGGAGTAGTGTCGTTCTTTTTCGCTGCAGTTGCAGGCTACATCGCCGGTGTTGTTGGCTCATCCAACTCACCAGTGTCGGGAATGACAATTGCTACACTGTTGTTTACCGTGGCTTTAGTTTGGGTTGTTGGTGATTTCTTCCTTGGACTGGGTACCGAAGAACTCATGCTCGCAACATTACTGATTGCAGCGATTGTGGCATCCTCAGCAGCCATTGCAGGCGATGTTATGCAGGATCTCAAAACAGGTCATATGGTCGGTGCAACACCTTGGCGCCAACAAACAGCTGAAATTATTGGTGTTGTTACAGGGGCAGTCATTATTGGCCCAACCCTGCAACTTCTTCACAAGGCCTTTCGAATTTCAAAGACAGCCTGTGAAAGGAATCCCCTTGAAGGTGACCCGGAGTGTGCGGATGCTTTATTTGCACCACAAGCAGAATTGATTGGAGCAATTGTTCAGGGAGCATTTGGCGGGGATTTGAATATTGAAATGGTCGTACTTGGCGCTCTTATTGCGGTGGCATTAATCGCCCTAAAAATGCCAGTGATGAGCGTTGCAATTGGCATCTATCTACCGCTCGGCCTCTCTGTGCCGATTATGTTGGGTGGAATTATATCGTATTTCGCACTCAATTCCGCGTACCTCCGAATCGATGGACATCTTAATGGCAATCCATCGAAAGAGGCAGAAAAGGCAGCCAAAGATGTTGAAAATAGAGGTGTATTAATTGGTGCAGGTTTCATAGCAGGCGAGTCGATTCTTGGAGTATTCATCGCAGTACTCATCGTGATGAAGATTAAACTCAATGTGATTTTTGGTGTTACGGAACTCAATGGTTTCTTTTCACTTCTCTTCTTTGGATGGTTTGTCGCAGTCTTCATCTGGCTCGCAACACGTGCATTACCGAAAGGTGGAAATCTCTTTACAGAAGCAATGACAATCCTACAGAACATTACATCAAAATTCATCAATGCTTTCCAACTTAAGAATCTGAAGTGATGTATTCCGTGAATATTTTCATCTTACTTGAATGAAAACCATCAAAGGGCTCCCGCTAAGCCAAAGGTTTGCGAGCCGATTCTATGACCAAGTCTATCTCCGATTTAGAAGAAATTGCACGTAAGTGTAGAGTTGAAATTGTCAAAATGGTTCATCGGGCTCAAGCAGGACATCCTG
>Ga0115000_10004727_pt1 | contig 11084 bp, 11 predicted proteins | sample ArcticOcean_MG_C_6_FD_89690 | JGI IMG/M metagenome (GOLD analysis project Ga0115000, IMG submission 89690) | Marine microbial communities from western Arctic Ocean - ArcticOcean_MG_CB8_128 | ecosystem: Environmental > Aquatic > Marine > Oceanic | place: Arctic Ocean: Canada Basin | collected... | reverse complement strand
TTTTTCTCTCTCTCTCTCTCTCAATGATCTATCTATCTTCTCAGTCGCTGTTCTCTTCCTCGGAATCTCGTTGCTGATCCTCGACAAATATAGCGTATTCTTCGTCCGTTGGTTCTGGACACCCTTTTTCGAGCAAGTAGTTTTCGCACTCGTGGTGCTCTCTGTAACGAGCCCAAGCGATGTATTGCCAGTTGTCAAGAGGCACTTTCGCCTCTTCGACTAAGTATTTGAGGCAATCGAGTCGGCCATACCCTTCAGCGTTGTATACGCAGTCAATCTTCACCTCCTCAGATATCTTTCTTTCTTCGACGAAATATTTCACGATCTCCACGTGACCACGGCATGTTGCTTGTATTGCCGCTTCTTTTTCCGTCTCTCGCGAAGGTTTCACTTTGTCGAAAAGAAATCGAAGACAGTCGAGGTGTCCTTTAAGAGCAGCTTGAGCACACGACTCTTCTTCATCACACGGGCAACCATTAGAGAAGCAGTACTTCAGCATCTCGAGATTACCTTTATCTGCTGCCGCATTAATCGTCTCTTCATCCCACTCGCAATGTTTCACTTCTCTCACCCACTTGAGGAACTCGAGTTTGTTCGTTCCAGCAACTTGCTCGCAAAACCAGGCTTGATCCATCACTCTTCTCCTTTTACTTTTCTTCCCCCAGGGCATGTTATTCCACTTCCATTCCAGCGTCGAAATGGATGAGCATTCCCAAACAGCCCCACGTAATGTCAATACGTTTACTCCGGCGTACGCAAGCACATCCCGACTCTCACTATTCACCTTTGAAAAGAAAAACCGATCAGTCCTATTCAATTTCGGAATCACATGCGAGACAAACACATCCTTGTGATGCACCACCAATCCCGTCCATATCTTCGTCGGATATCCGAGCTTCAACCGCTCCATTTCCGCAACAGCCTCCTTCTCAGCCCTTTTTTTCTTTCTTCTTCTTCTTCTTTCTCTTTTACGCGCCGGATATCTTTTTCCCCATTATTACTCTCGTGTGTATTCTTTTTTCTCCAAAACGTCAAAGAAGACGTTTTTCTTTGGCTGAAGAGAAAGAGAGAGAAAAAGGAGGAAGAGGGGGCAGAAACACACAAAACTCTCTTATTTTTTGTTTGAAGAAATCCAAAAAAAAAGATCAAACACAAGAGCGACGTGTTCTCTCGCGTGCGACCGAAAAAACACCCAAAAAAACAATCCATTACCCCGAGAGAGAGACGAAGCGCGAGAGAGGAGGAACACCGGTCGTCACACTTCACACGCACAAACAATTTCATCATGGCACTCAGACAAACCTTGAAACAGTTCACCTCCAAAACGACCGCGTTCGCGCCTTTATTAAGCCGGGCCGGCGGTGTTCAAATGTACAGCACCGTCATCGAGGGGTTGAAATACGCGAGCTCGCACGAGTGGTACGTACACAGAAACTCGTTCTCAAATCTGTTTTGGGTGAACTTTCGCTTTGGTTTCACCCTCCTTTTGTGTTGTTCGGGAACACATTTTTTTGTTTTCTTTCTCTCTCTTCTGGGTTTTATCCCTGTTTAAAGTATATATTTCATATACATATCGCGTAAACGAGAATGAAGGAGATGAGTTTGGACGCAGAAAGAGAGAGAGAGAAAGAAAAGTGAGAACGCGCGCAAAGTTCACTTGTTTCATCGTCGTGATGATGGTGGATGACCCAAAAGAGATGGATGGATTATTCGTCCAAGAGAGAGTTTTTGGTTCAAAAAAACTCTCATCCTCTTTTGCTGCCAAGGGGGCGAAGGATTTTTTTTTTCGTTCTTGGAACACGTGTCTAATATATATTTTCTTTCTTTTTCTTTCAAATCACAGGGCGAAGATTGACGGCGACGTCGCCACGGTTGGGATCACCGACCACGCGCAAGCGGAATTAGGCGACATCGTCTACGTGGAACTCCCAGAAGTTGGCTCCGCGATGGAAGCGACCAAGTCTTTCGGCGTCGTCGAATCCGTAAAGGCGGCTTCGGACGTGTACTCGCCGATTTCCGGCACCGTCATCGAAATCAACGAAGCGTTGAACGATTCGCCGGGTACGGTGAACGACTCGCCGTTTGAAGGCGGGTGGTTGATGAAGGTCAAGGTTTCCGACGTGCCGGGTTCGTTGATGGACGCCGCGGCGTACGAGAAGAGCATCGCGTAAACGATTCGAAACGATTTGAGAGAGAGAGAGATTTACGCTCTGCGCACTATTCCGAGAATATAAATTTATACTACTTAATAGCCGAGAGAGAGAGAGAGAGAGAGAATTTTCGAAGAAGAAGAAGAAGAGAGAACGAGAGAGTTTTGTATTAATAGAGAGAGAGAGAGAGAGAGAGAGAGAGAGAAACATTTAATTCGAAGAGAGGTACCCCCGTATTAGCGTCATCGAACGTAGTAAAGGTCCCTCCACTTCCTTCAAAACTCGGCACCCAAATTTGCACTTTCACTATATCAAACAGTGCGCGAGAAGATTTCATGATGTCCTTCTCCCCGAGCGCGATGACGACGACGACGACGACAAAGAAAATGTCGCCGCGCTCTGTCTCTTCTTCTTCTTCTTCTTCTTTCTCCGTGGCCGTGAAGTTCTCATCACGCGCTCGTCCACGTGTTCCCGGGAAAAAAAGATTACGTCACGCTCCGAAAGCGTCCTCGTCAGATACGAATACCACCGACGGCGGCGGCGACGATGACAAAAGCGGTGAAGAAAACGCGACGATGAACACGACCATCCCGGCGGAGTTTACGGATTCAAAGGAGGAGGAGGCCACCACCACGAACAATAACATTAACGCGGGGGTGAAAAGCCCATACGAAAAATACCGGTTGGCATCTCCCATAACGTTCGAGCGTTTAGAAACGGAGAAAGACCGACGAAAGTATCCGATGAACGAAGACGGGTACTTCGATCTGGTCGCGAAGAACGACGTGCCTTCGTTGGATAAGTTGATCAGGGACTTAAGTCCGGAACCGTTTAAACGTTTAATACCGACATCGAACTTACCGGGCGAGGCGTTGTTTGAGAGTCCGTTGGTCTCGTTCGCGTACGAGAGAGGGTGGAGAGATAATTTTAAGAGAAGCGGGTTTCCGGGTGTAGAAGTCGAGAAGGAAAATGCGATGGAGGCACTCGGTGAAGATGCAGTTGGTGATGTGATTATTGACTGCTCCTGTGGCTCAGGGTTGTTCACGAGAGAGTTTGCGAGGAGCGGCAAGTACGACGGCATCGTCGCTTTGGATTTTAGCGAGAGTATGATAAAAGAAGCGATGGAGCGCGCACAAAAAGATACGAGCGTACCGGCGGATAAGATTGCATTCGTGAGAGCGGATGTTGGACGATTGCCGTTTGCGAACGATAGCATTGGTGGTGTCTCTGCCTCGGCGGCGATTCATTGCTGGCCAGACGTCCAGAGCGCGTGCGCTGAAATCTTCCGCGTGTTGAAACCAGGGAGAATATTCACGGGAACGACGTTTGCGACGCCAAACGTGCCATTTTTGGACGACGACCAGAACAGATTGTTGAGCACGTTATCGAGAGACTTATCTACGAGCAGACCTGGGACGAACGGGTTACGATTTTGGAACTCGGCGGATTTACGGGACCAGTTACAATCAATCGGGTTCTCGGACGTGACGATTTTACGAGAGAAGGACTACTTGTTCTGGAAAGCGCGAAAGCCGTGAGAGATTAGCACACGTACCTAGGTGCACACATGCATTGGTACATACACAAAAACGACGTGTAAATAAACATTCTTTTTAGCATGCAAGCGACTCAAATAAATTATATACTCGACTAAATGTCTTTTTCTGCTACGTTTGCTAAACGCGCTTCTATGATTGAAATCAACTTCGCCGTGCTCTCTCCGGTTCCCATCATTCTCGCCAACTCGTCCACTAAACCTTCGTGTCTCCTCACGATTGCCATCGTATTCAACGTCGCCCATCTGACTTCGTCGTCCGATTTCCTTTGCGAAAACTGTAACGCGTTGAACAGTTGATCCAACTGCTGAATATCCGCCGCGCCGCCTTCCGAGTTGCCATACTTCGCGTATTCCGCGCACACTCCAGCTATTGCTACGCACGCAAATCTCCCAACCGACGTGCTCGTAATCTTCCCTCTCTTCACTTCGTTTTGAAACTGTCCGTCGCAAAACAACGTCCCCGCTTGAACGTTCAATCGTCCAAACCGTTTAAACGCGTCCAGCGAACTCAACGTGTACCCTTTCGGCAACACGCCGGTTAAATACGCGACCAAGAAATGCCCAGCCTCGTGTCTTCTCAATCGAGTCTTGTACTCCTCCGACGTCAAATTGGCGACGAAATCCAAAACCAAATTCTGCGCCCCCGCGTTTAACGCCACCGCGTCGTACGCTAATAAAAAACTCAAAAACACAAACGTCTTGATGGCCTGAAACGGCGCCGCGCCCACGTCTTCCCCACTCGTCACAATCGCACCAACAATGACCAACGCTCCAACCGCGACGCCCAATTTCTTCTTAATCTCAGTAATCGTGTTCTCCGTCGGCGCTAACAACTTGGAAGGATCGATATCGTTCAACTTTAACTCCGCCAACGCGTACGAGCGTTTCGGCACTTGTTGTCCTCTCGCAAACGCTCGAACGCGTTTGTTCTCCTCGCCACCATTAGAAGAAGACGAAGAAGAAAAAGACGCTAAACACTCCAGCACGTCGATCGCAAACTTCTCCTCCTCTAATCCTTTTTGTTGTCTCAAATTTACCGACTGTTCGTTGTCGTCCGAGAGTAACTCGCCCGTCGCCGGATCGAGCTTTATGGCCAAGTCTAACTTTTTATCGAGCGATTGCAACGCGAAATCATAGCCTTTCGAGCAGACAGCGAGGACGTCCTCAGAGAACGTTGTTCGGTTTGTATCCGGTTTCGTCGGTTTCGTCGTTTTCGTCGTGGTCTCTGTCTCGGGGCTCATCATGACCGCATCTAACGCGTCCATGGAGGTTCCCGGAGTAGGAGGAAGAGCAGAGGAGGATTTGGACGACAACGTTTCGTCGTTGGCAGATGACGACGACGACGCGCATAACAGAGACATCCTCAACCGACGCTTCTCGTTCCTCGAAAAAGCAGACGATGAAAAGAAACGAGCAGCTTCTTTGTTGTTCCTTTTTTCAGGCGAAGATGCTTTCGTGCGTAAGGTTGGTGCGGCGACCAAAAGCGATGATGACATTTTAAAAGTTCAGTTGTAATACGCGAGTTAAAGTGAAGATACGAAAGCAACGCACGCGTTCATCGGGCGTTCCATCGATCGTTCTCACAGCCCGATGATGGTTCTCACAACGTATAAAATATTTTACAAAGCTCTAAACTACTACTATTAATCAACTAAACGAGACCAAACGCGGCGACGTGCGGATCGAACGGCTTCCTGATGCTACCCCTCGGCCATCCGCCGATGAGCTTATAATCCCAGCTCAACGACTTGTATTCCTCCACGACGGACGACGACGACGACCCTGGGCAGTCGTCGACTTCTTTTTTAACGTCGTGCTCTTTGTTTTTACTCCGACGCCTGGCGGCAAGTTCCACGACGGCTTCGCACGCTTGATGGAAATCGTATTCGTACACCTTTTCGCACAAGATGGACTTGCACGTGTCCTCGCGTTTCCACTCTGGACCGCGCGACTCGGCGTATTTGAGAGAGCAGTCGCCGATCCACTTTTCAAACTTACTCTCGCCTAGATAGTCTTTGAGTAACGAGAGTTGCAACGTGTGCAGTTTGGCTTGCAACGGGTTCATTGCGAGCACATCTTTTCGATACTTTGGGATTTCGTCTATTCCTTCTTCTTTTTCTCCGTCTACTAGTGTAGCGCAAGCTTGCGAAACGTTCTCCATGAGCTGTTCGGGATTATTAATTTCAAACTCGACCTCTTTTCCTTCCTCGCATTTACTCTTTTGCTTGATGTACGCGACGATTTCGAGAGTAATCTTCGCTCTCGTCTTTATCTCTTCGTTCTTTGAATCTATCAACTCAGCTACGAGCGAAGTAAACTTCGAGTCGATTTTGCCTTCAATTTTTCTTCGCACCAGGTATAAGCTTTCATCCCAACCCAAACGCGACTTCGTCGCATTTATGAACTCTAAACTCAGAGCGTCTTGTATTTCGTGCGCGATAGCAATCGTTCCTTCATCCGATTCGACTCGGTGAATCCATCCCATCGGAATAAAAACCGCTTCCCCAGCATTCACAACAAACGTATACTCGTAACTCTCAGGATCTGGTAAAGCTTCCGGATGGGCGTGGTTCGCGACCTCGGTATTCGCAACGCAAAAATGAAATCCATCCCCACGAAACGCTTTCAAATGTACAGTCTTCCTCCCCGTCCACACGAATAACACGTTATCGTAATCGTCGTAGTGCGGCGTCGTTTCCACGCGTTCATGGTTCATCCACACGCGTCTTTGGATGTTCGCACTGCGTCTTACGTTCAATCTCTTATATGCGTATCGCGCGAGACCTTCGGCGTACGGTTTAAACGAATCTAAATGTTTCGCCATCGCCTCGGGCACGTCTTCCTGCGCGAGATACAACGAGTGTTGCCCTTCTCCCAAAAAGTTCACACCCTCGCCGTTTTCGGGTGGTACACGGTGACGCAGGAAATCGTCGATGTCCATCAACGTCGACTTTCGGTCGTACGTCGACCCCGAAAAAGATACCGCGGTGTTGTTCTTCTTCACGTCAGACAGTTGCACCTCGACCATTTTTTTATCTGTACAAGGCCCCGCGAACAGTTCGCGCACAAAATCCCTCGCGCACAGTTTCCCGCTCTCATCGTCTTTGCTTTGGTGGTTTTGGTTCTGCCACCCCCGCACGTCCTCTTCGAATGTTTCATCCAGCGCGTTTCCGAGGAGGAAATAATTCTTCTTCACGTGCTCGGGATGATGATGTCGTTGATGACCCGTCGCATCATCATCATCACCTTCCTTCTTCTTCATTCGCTTCTTGTGCTTCTTCCTCTCCTCCTTCTCCCCGTCTTTCACTTCCTCCTCCGACATATCTTCGTCGTCGTCGTCCAACCCCGATTCTTTCTTTGTTAGGTTCGCGTAGTAAAGCTTCTCCTCCTCCTTTAATAAAACTTCATCATCACATCCTCTGACTCGTTTTTAATAAAGAGTTTCCCTTCTTCTTTTGTTCTTTCTCGCGTGAAAACTCCTTCTTGGAAAGAGAGAATTTAATTGGCCGCTCTCTTGCGTGGAAAAAAAAATCTTTCTTTTGGGTCGTTTGATGGATAAAACTACGAGCATCTGTGGAAGAAAAAACCATCATCACGCTTCACTGAACACGACGAAGAGTTTATTATTGTATTCTCTCACAAAACGACGACGACACGCACTGCACTCGTTTTTGTTCGTAACGCATTTACCTGATTTTGATGTCTGCGATGATGATGATGACCAATACTTATTCCGCAAAGCTGGTTTCGGCGAAACAACAATCTTCCGTTTCGGGATCCAAATTGCGATCGAATAAGTTTTTAGTACCGAGACGAGGACAACAACGTTCGGCGGTGAAAGTTCGAGCGGCGGACTTTGACGCGGACGAGCTCAAGAAAAAGTACGACGAGATCACGAACAAGATTCCGCCGATCGTTTCCGCGGCGACGGTGCCAGTCGTCGGCTTGTCGTTGCTCTCGAAAACCTTCACCGGGCACGGGTTGCCGGGGACCTTTTTGGGCGCTTTGGAAGGCGTCTCGTGGTTGGTGTTGCCGCTCGGGTTTGGCTCGTTGTACCCAAGATTGGCGGATATTTTCAACGAAGGCTCGTATGAACCGGCGAAAATGCTCGAGATGTTGACCAAGGAGAGAACGTACGAAAAATACGGCGAAGACTCGAGAGGGAAGAACGCGACGGAACGCGTGGCGAACATTTCCGGGAAAGTCGACCCGAACTCGCCGTTGGCCGAACAAATGGCCGATTTGAAGAAGAGAGAGGAAGAGTTGGCGAAAGAAACGCCGGAAGAGAAAGCGGCGAGAGAGAAGTTACGCGCAGAGTTGGCGGCGAGCGCGATTGGTATGGCGAACGCCAAGTCGAAGAGTGACGAAGCGGATGCCGATTCCAAGGGGAGAGAGTCTTTGTTAGCGCAACCAGTCACGCAAACGTTAAAGGATAACATGACCGTGGAAAATTACGACGTGGACGTGACGAAGTTTGACGACAACGCGTTGGGATCGACGTTGAACTTGTCGAGCACGGAGGTGGACAAAGGAGCGCCGAAGTTGAACAAAGGGGACAAGTGGAAGGAACAATACAGAACGGACGACAACGCGGCGGGGAAGAGCGATGATTAGAGCGAGAGAATTTTTGGTCATAGAGAAGCAAAAGTAAGGGGAGACAGTATAGCACACATACACACACACACACACACACACACGGCGCGTGTGAGAGAGGGAGAGAGAGCAAATCGACTTCGTATATACGAGATGATGAGGGAGTTTGTGCGTGGTTTAATAATAATACACGAATTACATTTCAAACATTCTTTCCGGACGATGAAAAGATTTTCCTCGCGTACGCTCGCGTTTCAGCGTCACCATCTTTGACCATTATATCTTTCACTAATAAAACTCGCTCGATAGTTTGTCTGTCTAGTTTCCTTTCTTTTCCGCTCACCTCGCTCAAACACAAAGCCATCGTCCGTCGCACTCTCGGATTGACATTGGACGGCTGCGCGAGTATAATTTTCAGAAATGCATTCGGACCGATTCGTTCGCGAAGAAGTCTCAAAGCATCTAACGCGTCCTGTTTCAAAAATGCGCTTCCATCGCTAGCTCTTTTCAACATGCACTTACCTAAAACCGTCAAAGCGTTGCTACTGTTTGAAACGCAATGCGGAGCATCGCAGTGCTCGCACACCGCGCGTAGAAATTTCAACGCCGCCTTGGCTAAACACGCGCGTAAATCTTGCGCGTGTTTACCTCCGTCTTCGATGGGTCTGATAAACATCGACGACGATCTAGATATTGAATACGCGTGTGAGATTTCGCTCAATCGCTCCAACGCGTTCACTTTATCGCGCCAGTTTTCGCCGTCCGGTGCCTCTCGACAGATTCGCAATAAGTGCTCAAGTTTCTCCTCCGGTACGAGCGCGACGTCGTCGTCGTTCCTAAAAGTCTTCTTTTCCTCCCGTTCTTTAGCTCTTCGAAACAGCGCGGACCCGTCGCGTACTTTCGCGTGCACTTCATCATTCGACGCTTTTGCAAACTTTAAATCTTTCTTCTTTACGTGTGGTTCCGGTGATCGAATCACAATCGCGCGGAGCTTGAAATTTTCCTCTTCTTCTTCTTCTTCTGAGCACTTTTCGTTTTTGAGCACTTTCGTCTTTTTCTTTTTCTTCTTCCCGGTGGTTCGCGTTTTTAGACGACCTAATAATACTAAAGGTTTTTCGGGGACGGCGACGCTCTCGTCGTCGGTACTCGTCGGCGCCTGGTCTTTTAGGTTGTTGTTGTTGTTGTTTGCTCGTCCGAAGGTTTTCAACGCTCTGCTCGACGTCGACGGACGACCTTGCTGTTGGATGGCAAAAAAGGTCTCCGGGGAAGCCAGTCGAGGTTGGTCGTCTGAATCGTCGTCATCGCTCGAGATCGACGATGCCGGCGCGTTTCTCTGTTCTTTTGAAACAATCTCGCGGTCTCTTTCGTCGTGCAGGAGTCGCGACCAGGAGGAAACGTGCGATGTGGACATTTTGCGGGACGACGACGCGGGTCAACGCATGTGTTTAATGTGCGTGCATTTATTTTTAGCTTGGCGGTGAAAAATACTTAAATGTTGTTAAATACGCTTGAATAAATAAGACGGTCGGCATCTGGCCTCTCGTTGAGGAGAGCAGAGCACAAAATCCTCTCCTTTCTTTCTCCTTGCTGTTGTTGTTTTCTCGAGTGAACGAACGTTTCGCGCGCGTATTCTCCCTCCTCGAGGAGAAAAGACTCTTCTTCGAGAGAACTTTATTTACGCTCTCTTCCTCTTCCTCGTCTCTATCCCTAACAACTTCTTCGCCTTGCTGATGAACATCTTTATGATCTTCCAACCCCATAACACGCTCACCGCTAAAATCCCAAACGCACCGATTTTTACCAGCAAATCGCTGTTTTTACACGTCAACGTTTTATACACCAACGGCGGGCCTAGAACCAATCGACAGACGAGAAACAGACCGGCGAAGAGCAAGTCGTTCAACGTGGAAAACATGGAGTCTTTCATTCGCATCTCGCGAAGTAACGACCGCAAGTGTAAGCTCGGGTTGGATACTTCCATTAAGAACAAACAACCAACCAACTCCACCCCGGACTTCTGGTTCACCACGCCGCTGGTTAACCCGCCGATGGTAAAAATATGGTGCACGACCGCGTCGAACTCGAACGTCACGATGCAATACAAACAGTCGTATATGAAATACGACAACGACACCGCCATGCAATACGTCTGCGCGGGGGTATTTTTCGTCCCAACCTTATCAAACATGCTCGAATCGATGGATTCAAAGGACTCGTAGCTCAAGTAAATCGCGATCAACGCGTGGACGATGCTCACGAAGCGGTTGCTAAAGTCGGCGGTTTTGGAACGGAAAAGCACATTTCTCAGAAACAAGAAAGATGCGGACCACATGAGAAACCATTTTTGGATGTCCTGCGAATACGGCGCGGCTTGGAGTTGTTGCGCGGTGAACATGTTTTTGTTGCGAGCAGTGGTTGATCGATCGTCTTCGTGTGCGGATGCGTGTGCGTGTGTGTGTTTGTGTTGTGAGCGTCGAATTTCTTTGGATAAAGTTCGTTATAACGTTATTGTGGTGTCTTCCGTGGAGGTTTTCGTTGCAAACTACAGAAGTCGGAAGGCTCTCCTCTACATATTGTCTCTATCTATCCATCTATAAAATTACTCAGAACAAAAAGTTCAAGCTACACGAAACGGTGAGACTTCTGACGTAATGCCACGTTCGAGACGGGATGTATATGAAATCTCCCGGGCCTAATATGACATCCATAGGCGTAGCTTTAGCGAACTCGGGGAATTTTTCTAAATCCGGAGCTTCCACGTCCACGCGCGAGATGTTGCCTTG
>Ga0115000_10004726_pt1 | contig 11085 bp, 6 predicted proteins | sample ArcticOcean_MG_C_6_FD_89690 | JGI IMG/M metagenome (GOLD analysis project Ga0115000, IMG submission 89690) | Marine microbial communities from western Arctic Ocean - ArcticOcean_MG_CB8_128 | ecosystem: Environmental > Aquatic > Marine > Oceanic | place: Arctic Ocean: Canada Basin | collected... | reverse complement strand
ATCTGCTCTTTCTTCTTTTTCTTCTTCAGAAAGTGTTTTAATAAATTCTTCCAGATAATTAACGCCAAATGTGACGTGTCTGGCCTCATCTCTTATGACTAAATAGAAGATATCTTTTAATAGCGGGTCCATGGCAGCGGCTCTTTGTCTTTCAAAAGCAGCTAATGCTAATCCTTCAATGATTATTTGCATTCCAATAAATTTTAGATCCCATCTTGGATCGGTAAGAATCTTATCTAAGAGCAATTTTAAGCCCGGCATAATAGGATAGGTCCAGCCGATTCTTTCTTGTAAATACTTGTTATAAACCTCTACGTGCCTAGCTTCATCAAAAGTTTGAGAAGCAGCATACAATTTAGCATTGTAAGTCGGAGCACAAGAAACTAATTGTGAGGCAACCAAAAGCGCACCTTGTTCTCCATGAACAATTTGGCTTAGGCCACTTGCCAGGATGTGCCAGCTGCATTCAATTTTTTCTTCCTCACTTAAATCATCATAAGGTTTGAAGCCCTTGAACTGCTGAAACTCTGGTAGTGATGCCCAGCTTGTTTGCGGGTAGTGCTCTTTAGACCTGTCAAGATCCATAGTCGTATTCCAGTTAAGCTTTTTTCCTAGTTCATAAAGTTTATTTAGTCTATTGTCCGCCGTGGTGTAGTCCCAGTTGTACGATCCAGTAAGCGGTGTATGAAATATTTCTATTATGTCTTCTACATCCTTGGGCTGTAGCTTGCTTTCTAAGTCGTCTTTTTCAAAATAACGTAATTCTGAAGGACATTCTTTTATTTCTGTAATTTTCATGCGCTCATTGTACTAGTTAGAGCACAATCTTGGAAAATAATTGTTAACTTTAAAGTAAAAAAATTTTTAAAATTCTAATCAATCTTAAACAAGTCTGTTAGTTGCTCCAACATTGCCCCACCCAGCTCTTCTGCCCTGTGAATTGTGACAGCATTTTTGTAGTATCTGGTGACGTCATGGCCTATTCCAATAGCGATGAGACTTACCGAAGATTGGGATTCTATGGATTGTATAACTTGCCTAAGGTGCAAATCTAAAAAATTATTTTTATTTGTTGAAAGGGTGCTGTCATCTACTGGAGCTCCATCCGAGATCACCATTAAAATCTTTCTTTGTTCCTGACGTCTTGCAAGTCTGTCATGAGCCCAAATTAAAGCCTCACCATCTACGTTTTCTTTCAACAGCCCTTCTCTTAGCATAAGACCAAAATTCTTCTGACCCCTTCTCCATGGAGTTTCCGCAGATTTAAAGACAATATGTCTTATATCATTGAGTCTTCCAGGATTTTCTGGTTTGCCATCTTCCATCCATTTTTTTCTACTTTCACCGCCTTTCCAATGTTTAGTTGTAAAGCCCAAGACTTCTGTTTTAACATTACACCTTTCCAATGTTGTACTGATTATATCGGCGCAGATCGCAGCAACAGTCATCGATCTGCCTCGCATTGAGCCCGAACTATCAACAAGTATAGAAACTGAAGTGTCTCTAAAGTCTGTATCTTTTTCTACTTTGTAACTTAATGCAGTTAAAGGGTCTGTAATGATTTTATGCAATCTTGAAGGATCAAGCATCCCTTCTTCTTTATTGAATTCCCACGAGCGATTTTGTTGAGCCATTAAGAATCTTTGGAGTCGATGCGCAAGTTTAGAAACTGTGGTTTTACTGGGTCCCATAAGTTGATCTAAGTGCTTTCTTAATCTTTGAAGCTCTTCAGGACTGCAAAGGTCTTCAGCTTTAAGCTCTTCATCAAAGCTTCTTGTGTAAACTTTATAATTAAAATTTGAAGTTTGTTGAACTAGAGATTCAAGCCATGATTGGTTCGCTAAGACCTCTTCGTTTTCATCTACAACAGAGTCATCCTCTGCCTCGCCCATTTCCGTATCAAAATCTTCAGTGCCTTCTTCCGTTTCTGCATCTTGAGACAGCTCCGATTCATCTGGTATTTCTTCATCTTCTTCGGTGTCCTGATCGCTCGTAGTATCATCATTGTCAGCATCTGTAGACGGTTCATCTTCTTCAGAAAGAGGTTCAATATTATCGATCTCTAAAACTTGAAGCAGTTCTTTTGCTATTTCAGAAAATTTAATTTGATCTTCTAAAGATTCTTCTAAAGCGTCCTTGAATGTAAGCTCTTTACTGAGGAGCTCCTTTTCCCACAGTTTTAAAAATCTTTTCGAATTAGAATTTGGTTTTTCATCTAATAGAATGTTTCTAAACCAAGTTTCAAGTGCCATTTCTAGTACATCGTCCTTTTCTTCTAGGAACAGCAGTTCTTTACATTTTTCATCAAACTTAGCTTTTAGATTTGTAGCTACACCGGGGTATTTTTTTGAACCTAGGACTTCTACCCTGACGTCTTCTATATTAGAAAGAAGGGCATTAAGTTTCGGAGTGCCAGCATCTATTACTATTTGTTCTGTTCTGTATCTTTGGGCACAAGCAGCAGAATCTGCTTTTCCTCTAAAAGACGGGAGTTCGCTTATGTTTGAAGGCGGATTAGGTAAAGAGCTGATACCCCCGAAAGTTATTTCTAATTCAGGATTTTCAGATAGAGCACGTGCAGCAGCTGCAACAGCCTCTTTAATGTTCTCAGATGAAAGGTTCTTTGATGGCATTTAAGGAAAGAACTAGTCTTCTTCTAATTCTTCTGCAATCGAGCTATCTAATTCAGCGTTGAAACACCTTTGATAATATTCTGCAATTATTGTTTTTTCAGTGTCGTCACATTTATTCAAAAAGGTGATCTCAAACGATCTTGTTAGGTCTTGAAATATTTCATTATTCTCAGCCCAACTTATAACCGTTCTTGGGGACATTAGTGTAGAGATGTCACCATTTGCAAAACCCTGTCTAGATAAATTTGCTACGGATATCATATTAGATGCCTCTTCTCTTCCTGACTTAGTATCCATTGAAGGGACTTTTGCCAGGACAACCTTCAGTTCTAGTTCGGGATCTAAGTAATTAAGAGTTGAAACGATGTGCCATCTATCCATCTGGCCTTGATTGATTTGTTGTGTTCCATGATAAAGGCCTGTTGTGTCACCCAGCCCAACTGTGTTGGCCGTTGAAAACAACCTGAAACCAGGGTGGGGTTTTATAACTTTATTTTGATCCAGTAAAGTTAGCTTACCTTCAACCTCCAGAACTCTCTGGATTACAAACATCACATCCGGCCTTCCTGCGTCATACTCATCAAAGACAAGAGCAGTAGGGGTTTGAAGGGCCCAAGGAAGAATCCCTTCTCTAAATTCTGTTATCTGTTTTCCTTCTTGCAAAACAATGGCATCTTTACCCAACAAATCTATTCTGCTGATATGACTATCTAGATTGACTCTCACGCAAGGCCAGTTAAGTCTAGCCGCCACTTGTTCTATGTGGGTGGATTTTCCTGAGCCATGATAGCCTTGAATCATGACACGTCTGTTGTGCGCAAACCCAGCTAAGATAGCTAGTGTAGTATCCTTATCAAACTTGTAAGAGCTGTCAATTTCTGGAACGTGCTCATTTCCATTCGTGAAGCTTGGTACTTTTAGGTCTACGTCAATATCAAATGTCTTTCTTACATCTAGTTCAGTATCCGGTGTTTGGTCGCTTATATCTGTTATTTTATTGCTCATGAAATCTTAAATAGTTGCTTAGTATTTTTTTGACCGACCCATTATCCCTATTTAGTAAATTTCAGCAAGGAGCAGGTACTGGAGTACAATGGCAGCATGGAAAAGAAGAAATTAAAAGATGTCGAAGGAGTCTGGCAATTAATTAGACAAGAAACAAAAAAAAGAATGATTGCAGAACCAGTTTTGGCTAGTTTTTTTCATTCTACTATCTTAGAACATAACTCTTTTTCTTCGGCTATTGCAGATCAATTATCTAACGACCTTTCAAATACATCTGTTCAGCCAATGATGCTTAGAAAGGTAATTAGAGAGGCTATTAATTCAAGTAATGAAATTCTCGAGGCAACAGTATCTGATCTCAATGCAGTTAAAGACAGAGACCCTTCTTGTAAATATTTTTCGGAACCACTTTTATTTTTTAAAGGCTTTAAGGCATTGCAGTCTCATCGTGTGGCTAGTTGGTTGTGGAGCGAGCAAAGGCAGACATTAGCTCATTTCATTCAAAGCAGAGCTTCTGAAGTTTATGGTATAGATATTCATCCTGCTGCTACGATTGGGAAGGGCGTAATGATAGATCATGGTTCAGGTGTGGTTATAGGTGAGACGGCAGTGGTCGAAGATAATGTTTCTATATTTCAAGGGGTTACTTTAGGTGGAACGGGCAAAGAAATTGGTGATAGACATCCAAAAGTAAGAGAAGGTGCCTTACTAAGCGCTTCCTCAACCATATTAGGAAATGTTGAAATAGGAAAAAATGCAAAAGTTGCGGCAGGGAGTGTAGTCCTTGTTGATGTAAGAGAACACACCACGGTTGCTGGTGTTCCAGCAAAAGAAGTGGGTGAAGCAAACACCGATAAACCAGCATATGATGTCGATCATTCTATAAATAAAAAATAAACACATGAACTTTGAAACAATTCTCTACGAGATAGAAGATAAAATATTAACCATAACTTTAAATAGACCAGAGAGATTAAATGCTTTCACTGGCCAGATGATGGACGAATTAATAGCAGCATTTAAGCAAGCCGATGATGATGATAATGTAAGGGTAATTGTAGTAACTGGTGCTGGTAGAGGGTTTTGTGCTGGTGCAGATTTAGGAGCAGGAGAAGCTACATTTAATAGAGATGAAAACCCTAGATCTCCTAAAACAGATGATCAAGAAAATCTAGAATGGATTAGAGACGGAGGAGGGAGAACAACTCTGGCTATTTATGACTGTTCTAAACCCATAATAGCTGCAATTAACGGACCTGCTGTCGGAGTAGGGGTAACTATGACTCTCCCCATGGATATTCGTCTTGCTAGTAATAAAGCTAAGTTTGGTTTTGTATTTGCTAGAAGAGGGCTGGTGCCTGAGGCAGCTTCAAGCTGGTTCTTGCCTAGAATAGTAGGAATAAGTAAGGCTTTAGAATGGACATATTCTGGTAAAGTTTTTTCTGCCGAAGAAGCTTGTGAAGGCGGACTAGTAAGATCTGTTCATGAGGAGGAAGACTTATTGAGTGTTGCAAAGGAGATTGCTACAGAAATAATTGAGAACACGTCTCCGGTCTCTGTTTCTATGACACGTCATATGCTTTGGAAGATGCTAGGGGCCAGCCATCCCATGGAAGCACATCAGGTAGATTCAAGAGCAATTCATGAGCTTGGAAAAGGAAAGGACGTCAAAGAAGGGGTAAACTCTTTTCTTGAGAAAAGGTCTCCAAATTTTCCCAGTAAGGTAAGCAAAGACATGCCCGAATTCTTTCCTTGGTGGGATCCAAAAGAATTTAAATAATTATGAAAAAAAAGGCATTAAGTAAGCTTATTAAGCTTATGGACCTAGAAAAGTTAGAAGTAAATTTATACAGAGGTCAGAGTGAAAATATAGGTGGCCCCCGTGTTTTTGGAGGACAGGTAATAGGGCAGGCACTTTCTGCTGCAGTCAGAACTGTTGAAGAGAAAAGGCTGGTTCATTCCCTTCATGCTTACTTTCTTAGGCCCGGTGATATGGAGCATCCAATTATCTATGACGTTGAAAGAACAAGAGATGGTGGAAGTTTTACAACCAGAAGAGTTGTAGCAATTCAAAAAGGAGAGCCTATTTTTGACATGGCGCTTTCTTTTCAGAAGAAGGAAAAAGGTCCCTCTCATCAGATTGATATGATGGATATACCCGGCCCGAATGAATGTACAAGTGAGCTGGAAGTAAGAAAGAAAATGATTGATAAAGTTCCTGAGAAATTTAGAGATTTCTTTTTAAGAGAACGGCCTATAGAGATAAGAAATCTTCCAGGTGAGGGAATGTTTGAAGCTCCGACGAAAAAACCACCCTACAGACACGTTTGGATGAAGGCGGTCGCAAAATTGCCGGACGACGTAGTTCTTCATCAGGCAATTCTTGCTTATGCTTCCGATATGGGACTCTTGAGTACTTCTCTAAATCCGCACCAGCTTAGTTTTGCCCAAGGCAACGTTATGAGTGCAAGTCTTGATCATGCCATGTGGTTTCACAGGCCGTTTAGGGCAGATGAATGGATGCTTTATTCCACTGACAGTCCAAGTGCAAGCAATGCTAGGGGCTTCAACAGAGGAAGCGTATATACAGAAAAGGGAGTATTGGTTGCTTCTGCGGTTCAAGAAGGCTTGATGAGAGTTATTAAGAGATAATTCTTTTTTTACTCTAGCGTAGTTGATCCCATCAAGTTCAGGTCTATTTCTCTTGCAGCAGCTCTGCCTTCATTTATGGCCCAAACAACCAAAGATTGACCTCTTCTGCAATCACCTGCAGCAAAAACTTTAGGGTTGGAAGTTTGATGTACGTTGTGTTCTGCCTTGTAGTTACTTCTTTCATCAAGGTCAATTGATAGAGGTTCGCTAACGTAATGCTCAGGACCTAAGAAGCCCATGGCCAGGAGTATGAGGTCTGCTTCCCACTCTTTTTCCGTGCCTTCAACTTCTTTAAAGTTACTATCAACTTCAACCGTTTTAATGCCTCTAAGTGTGCCGTCTTCATTCCTTAAGAATTCTTTACCGGAAATAGAATACACTCGAGGGTCTTGGCCAAATAACTCAGTTGATTCTTCATGGCCATAATCCACTTTATGAACCCTGGGGAATAATGGCCATGGATTATTTTCTGCCCTTTCTTTTGGAGGTTCAGCCATGATCTCAAAGTTGATTAGTGATTTACACTCATGTCTAAGTGATGTCCCTATGCAGTCCGTTCCAGTGTCCCCTCCGCCTATAACAATAACGTTTTTACCTTTCGCTGATATAAATTCACCATTTTCATGCTTTGAATCCAGCAAGCTTTTGGTGTTTGCTCTCAAAAAATCCATAGCAAAATGAACGCCGACACCTTCTCTATTTGGAATGGGTAGATCTCTGGGGTTAGTAGCACCAGTGGTCAATAGCAAAATATCATGTTCATTGTTTAGTTCTTTTAAGGAAAGAGAGTTATCTGATTCTCCTCCAACATCTGTGTTTGTGAAGAATTTTATTCCTTCAATTTTCATTTGCTCAGCTCTTTGGTCAAGAATTGATTTTTCTAATTTCATATTGGGTATGCCATACATCATTAGCCCACCAATTCTGTCAGCTCTCTCATAAACTGAAACTGAATGACCCACACTATTAAGTTGTTGTGCTGCCGATAATCCGGCTGGACCAGAGCCAACTATGGCAATAGATTTATCAGTCCTGTGTAAAGGTATGTTAGGTTTGAGCCATCCGTTTTTAAATCCTTTATCGGCTATAGCAAATTCTAAGTTCTTTATTGCAACGGGACTTTCTGTAATTCCTAAAACACATGCCCCTTCACAGACTGCTGGACACACTCGTCCGGTAACTTCAGGAAAATTATTGGTTTTCATCAATCTATCAAAGGCCTCTTGCCATCTATTTTGATAAACTAAATCGTTCCATTCTGGAATAAGATTATAGACAGGGCAGCCCTCTTCAGACTGGCAAAAAGGTACACCGCAGTCCATGCATCTTGCGGCTTGTATTCCTAATTTCTCATCGTCATGATCCGTGTAGATTTCTTTGAAATCGAGAACACGTTCTTTGGAAGGTCTATACGGCTCAACCATTCTAGAGAACTCTTTAAAACCGGTCGGCTTACCCATGTTAGACGGCCTCCTTTTTAGATTGATTTATTTCTTCAAGTACTCTTTTATAGTCAGTAGGCATAACTTTTACAAAATTAGCTATTTGATTATTCCAATCATTGAGTATGTTATTTGCAACTTCTGACCCTGTGTATTGAAAATGTTTTTCCAATAGTTCTTTTAAATCATTGAGATCATTTTTATTTACCAATTTTTCTAGTTCAAAAGTATCAAGGTTGCATTTTCTCTCAAATGTTTTTTCTGGGTCATAAACGAATGCTTCTCCTCCACTCATTCCGGCACCAAAGTTTCTTCCAGTAGGTCCAAGAATAACTGCCTTTCCGCCTGTCATGTACTCACATCCATGATCTCCTATGCCTTCCACTACTACGGTTGCACCGCTATTTCTTACACAAAACCTTTCTGCTGCTATGCCTCGAAAATACGCTTCTCCACCAGTTGCTCCATACAATGCAACATTTCCAAGTAAAATATTATCTTCAGCTTTAAAACTACTATTTTTAGGCGGATAAACAATAAGTTTTCCTCCTGACAGGCCTTTTCCAACAAAATCATTTGCATCACCTTCTAGTGTTAGCGTGATGCCTTTAACCAACCAAGCAGCAAAGCTTTGTCCTGCCGAACCATTAAGTTTAATATTAATGGTGTCTTCAGGAAGGCCTTTTTCTTCCCATACTTTAGCTACTTCACTAGAAAGCATAGTTCCCACCACTCTGTTGGTGTTGAATATATTCTCTTCAAAGGTAATTTTTGATCCCGTTTCAATTGCATTTTTACTTTTTGCAATTAGAACGTTATCTAAAGCTTTATCCAATCCGTGGTCTTGAGATTGAGTGTTAAATACTTCTGTATTATCAAATATTTTTTGAGCAGGCTTGAGTATGTTTGAAAAGTCTAAACCATTCCTTTTCCAATGGTCTATGGCGTTATCAGCTTCCAAACAATCAACTCTACCAATCATCTCTTCTACGGATTTAAATCCCAGTTCTGCCATTATCTTTCTAAGATCTTTTGCTACCATGAAGAGGTAATTCACAACGTTCTCTGGTTGGCCGGTAAATTTCTTTCTTAGCTCTTTGTCCTGTGTGGCTATGCCAACAGGACACGTATTTAAGTGACATTTTCTCATCATGATGCAACCGAGGGTTACTAGTGGAGCCGTGGCAAAACCAAACTCTTCAGCTCCTAATAAGGCAGCAATGGCAACATCTCTGCCAGTTTTTAACTGACCGTCTGTTTGTAAAACTACCCTGGATCTTAGATTATTCATCACTAAAGTTTGATGGGTTTCTGCGACCCCTAATTCCCAAGGAAGTCCAGCATGCTTTATTGAAGTTAAAGGTGAAGCTCCTGTACCACCATCATGACCTGCTATAACCAAATGATCCGTCTTAGCTTTTACAACTCCTGATGCTATTGTTCCAACCCCTACTTCTGAAACAAGTTTGACACTAATTCTTGCTTCTCTATTGGCATTTTTTAAATCATGAATAAGCTGTGCTATGTCTTCTATAGAGTAGATATCATGATGAGGAGGAGGGCTGATTAATCCTACTCCTGGTGTTGAGTGTCTTATTTTAGCAATATAGTCATCAACCTTTTTCCCGGGTAACTCACCGCCTTCACCTGGTTTTGCTCCTTGTGAAATTTTAATCTGCAATTCATCGGCATTCGTTAGATACCACATCGTTACACCAAACCTTCCTGAAGCAACTTGCTTGATGGCAGATCGCTTGGAAACACCATCTTCTAAGGACTTGAATCGTATAGGATCTTCTCCGCCCTCTCCAGTATTGGATTTTCCTCCAAGTTTATTCATAGCAATGGCTAGAGATTCATGGGATTCAGTTGATATAGACCCCAAGCTCATGGCTCCTGTTGCAAACCGTTTAACTATCTCAGACTCAGGTTCAACTAGGTCAATGTCAATGGAGTTGTTCCCAGAAGAAAATTTTAGCAGGCCTCTTAAAGTGCTATTTCTTGTGGTATTTTCATTAGCGTGTTTAGCGAATTCCCAGTAAGCACTCTCGTCATTATTCTTAGCAGCCAGTTGCAAGCTGGAGATGGTTTTTGGGTCCCACATATGTGAGTCGCCTCCGTTCCTCCAATGAAAGTCACCTGGGTTTGATAAAACGGATACTTTCCCATTAAGTTCTTTTGGGTAGCCTAAATCATGCCTTCTTTTCGATTCAATGGATAGCGCTTCAAAATTGACACCTTGGACTCTGCTGGCTGTCCCTGGAAAAGCTTTGTCTATTATTTCATCGGCCAGCCCTACGGCTTCAAATATTTGCGCTCCTTTATACGATTGAAGTGTGGAGATTCCGATTTTAGCCATTACTTTCAGAATACCTTTCTTAACTCCTTTCTTGTAGGCTTCAATTAAGTCTTCATAAGAATTGATCTCTGATGCATTAAGTAAACCATCTTCTTTTGATTGCCACAGTGCTTCAAATGCAAGATAAGGGTTGATGGCATCTGCACCGTATCCAAATAACAGGCAATGATGATGAACTTCTCTTGCTTCACCAGTTTCAACTATAAGAGCAGTTTTAGTTCTTTTTTCATTTTTAACTAAATACTGATTCACACTTGAGCAAGCAAGCAAAGAGCTTATGGAAAGATTTTGTTCGCTGAGATTTTTATCGGATAAAACAATAAAAGAATAGTTATTATCAATAGCTGTCTCTGACTCTGCACAAACTCTGTCAATCGTATTCAATATACCTTCTTTGCCTTCTTCTTTAGGGTAAGTTATATCTATGATTTTTGTTTTCCAGCCGAATTGATTTAAGTTTTTTATATTACTTAACTCTTTATTGGAAAGAATGGGGTTCTTCAGTCTCAATCTGTGAGCGTTTTTAGCTTTCGATGACAATAAGTTACCTTCAGGACCTATCAAGCATTCCAGAGACATGATTACTTCTTCCCTAATAGAATCTATGGCCGGATTTGTAACTTGTGCAAAGAGTTGTTTGAAATAATCAAACATCAACCGAGGTTTGTCAGACAGACACGCCAGTGCTGCATCATTACCCATAGAACCTAATGGGTCTCTGAGTTCTTTAACAAGAGGCATTAACATGAATTGCATGGTTTCTGTTGTGTAGCCGAAAGCTTGCATCCTAGGAATAAGGTCTTCTTCAACAAGTTTTAATTCTTGTTTAGATTCATTTAATACACTTAGATCTACCACTTGATCAGCAATCCAATCTCCAAAAGGCTTAGAGTTACAAATATCAGACTTTATTTCTTCATCAGGGATCATGCGGCCTTCTTCGAAATCAATCAGAAACATCTTGCCAGGTTGTAGTCTTCCTTTTAGTAGAACT
>Ga0115000_10004723_pt1 | contig 11089 bp, 9 predicted proteins | sample ArcticOcean_MG_C_6_FD_89690 | JGI IMG/M metagenome (GOLD analysis project Ga0115000, IMG submission 89690) | Marine microbial communities from western Arctic Ocean - ArcticOcean_MG_CB8_128 | ecosystem: Environmental > Aquatic > Marine > Oceanic | place: Arctic Ocean: Canada Basin | collected... | reverse complement strand
TGACATTTAAAATCATTTAAAATAATTCCGTTTGCGCGAAATGAAATGACAATTCTTTATTTGCGCTTTCATCGGAATCAGAACCATGCACAGCGTTTTTACTGCCAGATTCAGCGAATTCTTTTCTGATGGTACCTTCTGCAGCTTCTTTTGGATCAGTTTTCCCTACCAAAGTTCGAAAGTCCACCACTGCATTCTCTTTCTTTAGAACCGCCGCAACTATTGGGCCTGAACTCATGTAATCACAAAGTCCTTCGTAAAATGGTTTTCCTAAATGCTCAGCATAAAAACGTTCTACTTGATTCCTTGTCAGCTGATACATTTTCATGGCTGAAATTTCAAACCCAGCATCTTGGATTTTATTTAGAATTGCTCCTGTAAATCCTTTTTTTACAGCTTCAGGCTTAATCATTGTAAGAGTTAGTTTTCCGCTCATATTTCCCTTTTTAAAGTGAGTATCAAATTTATGACTTTTTAAAACTAATATGCTGTTTCGTGGCTTATTTTTTTTACTTTTGAGCAGGTTTAATACAGCAGATTTATGACGAAAAATAGCTCCAAAATCCAAGAAATTGCAGAAGGATTGACATTTGATGATGTCCTTTTAGTTCCTGCTTATTCTGAAGTGATTCCAATTCCAGAACAAATCGATTTATCTTCTAAGTTTACAAAAAACATCATGCTAAAAACCCCTGTGGTTTCAGCGGCGATGGATACAGTGACTGGTTCAGCGATGGCTATTGCGATGGCACAAGAAGGTGGGATAGGTGTGATTCATAAGAACGCATCTATCCAAGAACAGGCTGATGAAGTTAGGAAAGTGAAGCGTGCTGAGAACGGAATGATTCTAGATCCAATTACTTTAGAAGTGAATGCTACAGTTGGAGATGCTAGAAAAATTATGGACGAGTACCGGATTGGTGGAATACCTGTTATTGACCAAGAAAACAATTTAGTAGGAATTATTACAAGTAGAGATTTACGTTTTGAAAAAGTTTTTTCAAAACCAGTTTCTGATTTAATGACTTCAAAAAATTTAGTTGTTGCGAAAGAATCAACTGACTTTGAGCAAGCTGAAGAAATTCTTCAAACACATAAAATTGAAAAGTTACCTGTAGTTGACGCTGATAATAAACTAGTTGGTTTAATTACCTACAAGGATATTCTCAAGATTAGGTTGAGACCAGACGCTTGTAAGGATGAGCGTGGTAGGTTAAGAGTGGCAGCGGCCGTCGGAGTAACTGACGATTGCGTTGAAAGGGTTACGGCTTTAGTAAATGCGGGTGTTGATGCTGTAGTACTGGACTCCGCACATGGTCATTCTCTTAAAATAATTGAAAAAGTTAAAGAAATAAAGAAGTCATTTCCTGACTTGGAAGTTGTTGCTGGTAATATAGTGACCGCTGAAGCAGCTCGCTCATTAGTTGACGCAGGTGTTGACGCAGTGAAAGTGGGGATTGGTCCTGGTTCAATTTGCACGACAAGAGTAATTGCAGGAGTTGGAGTTCCACAGATTACAGCCATCATGGATGTTGCAGCGGAATTAAAAGGCACAGGAGTAGCTTTAATAGCGGACGGAGGAGTTAAACATACTGGTGATTTTGTTAAAGCACTTGCTGCTGGAGCTGATTGTGTAATGGCAGGATCTTTATTTGCAGGAGTTGATGAAAGTCCGGGAGAAACTGTAATTTTTGAAGGAAGAAAATTTAAAACTTACAGAGGAATGGGATCCATTGAAGCGATGAATGCTGGTTCTAAGGACAGGTATTTTCAAGGTGAAACAGAATCTAAAAAATTGGTTCCAGAAGGGATTGTAGGTCGAGTACCTTATAAAGGAATGTTGTCGGAGGTGATGTATCAGATTGTTGGAGGGATTCGAGCAGGAATGGGTTACACAGGTTCTGCTAATGTCAATACTTTGAAAAATGCAAAATTCATAAGAATTACTGGAGCTGGAATGAGAGAGAGTCATCCACACGATGTTGTGATAACAAGAGAGGCTCCAAATTACAGTAGATAGGTTGGGTAAAATTAAAAACTAAAATGGTTAAGATGAAAAAAATATTGTTTTTGTTAGTTGTTATCAGTAGTTCTGTAGTTGGTGCTGAAGAAAGTGGAATTGTATTGCCGGATGCTATTGCTAATAATTGGTTGATGGAAATCGAGGGTGATACCGTTTCTGCAGGAGCTTTTTGGAAAGTGTTCAACAAAAATAATTTCAAGCAAGAATTGCCAACTCAAAAGGCATTGACGGAGTATTTTGATTTGTACCAAAAATTTAAATTAAAAGTAAAAGAAGCTGAGAATTTAGGACTGGATACTACTCGTAAATTTAAAACTGAAATTGCTGGATATCAGCAACAATTAGCTAAATCGTACTTGACGGATAAATCAGTAACCAAAGGTTTAATTAAAGAAGCATATAATCGCAGCAAGTGGGAGCTAAAAGCAAGTCATATTTTAATTAACATTAAGTACCACGCACTGCCTTCAGACACTGTTGAAGCATACAATAAAGCAAAAAACATATTGAATTTGGCAAGAACGGGTCATGACTTTGATTCACTAGCCATTAAATATTCCGATGACCCAAGCGCTAAAGACAACAAAGGCAATTTAGGTTATTTTTCTTCCTTTAGAATGCTTTACCCATTTGAATCAGGAGCTTTTAACACAGAAGTAGGCAAAGTATCAAACTTAGTAAGAACTCGTTTTGGTTACCACATTATTAAAGTTAAGGACAAAAGGGAAACAGCAGGAAGTATTAGAGTAGCTCATATCATGGTCGTCCTTAATGATAAGATGAGCGCTGAAGAAAAAGCTGCTAAAGGGTCAAAAATTAATGAAGTGTATGAACAATTGAAAGGAGGTGAATCTTTTGACATGTTAGCGAGGAAGTTTTCAGAGCATCGTTCTTCAGCTGAAAAAGGAGGTGTTTTACCTTGGTTTAGTTCAAATCAATATGATGTGAATTTCGAGAATGCCGCTTTCAACATTGAAAAAAATGGTGGATTTACTGTGCCCGTGAAAACAGATTTCGGCTGGCATATTATTAAAAGACTTGACAGAAAAGACAGGGAGAGTTTTGAGAAAATGGAGATGGAATTAAGGAAGAAAGTGGCCAGGAGTGATAGAGCTTCAAAAAGTAAAGATGCTGTACTTGAAAGGATTAAGACAACCTACGATTTTAAAGAGAAACGCAATCGAAAAAACCTTAATTGGTTTTATGAAAACGGGGACTCTACTATGGTTTCAGGTACTTGGAAAGCGCCTAGCAAGAAGCTTAAAAAGAAACTATTTGTGTTTGCTGGTAAGAAGTATAGACAAAAAGATTTCGCAAATTATTTAGAACAAAGGTTAAACCCAAGAGGAGGGGGTGATTATAGACAACTTATCAGTTTTTTATATGATTCATGGATTGAAGAATTGTGCTTTGCTCATGAGGAATCTATGTTACCCTTAAAGAACAAGGAGTATGTGAGTTTGCTTAAGGAATACAGAGATGGAATAATCCTTTTTGAATTAACTGATCAAAGGGTTTGGTCAAAAGCCGTAGAGGACACAGCAGGATTAAACATGTTTTACGAGAAGAACAAAGAAAATTGGATGTGGGGAAAAAGGGTTAGAGGAGAGCTTTATACTTGTTCGGAAGAGAAGTTTGCATTACAAGTTCAAGAGCTATTAAGAGCAGGTGCTGATGTTGTGGAGGTGCTTGAAAAAGTTAATAAAGGGACTCAACTTAACATCAGAGTCGAGAACGTATATAGTGACGCGGCTAAGAAACCGGCTTTAAAAGGCATCGATTTAAAAGTTGGAATTAGTGAAGTTAAGAATGACAACGCTTCATATTTAGTGCTTAAAGTTGATGAGGTGTTTGCTCCCGCTCCTAAAGAACTCTTGACTGTTAAAGGACTAGTTGCCGCAGATTATCAAGATGAACTAATGAAGGAGTGGTTAAAGGAATTAAATGCAAAATATCGTCTAACGTTTAATAAGGCTAGCGTAAAAGAACTAATCAAGCATGTGGAATAACACTGTCTTATTGGGGTTGTTATTTTTATTGACTGGTTTGGTTTCTTGTGAGGCTCCTGTTGAAAAATCTGATTCTCCGGTAGTTGCGCAGCTTGGAAAAAGTAAATTACACCTCTCGGACATTAATCAATTATTTGGGGATGATGCAAAATCTTCTGATTTGAATGTAAAAATATACGTTCATAACTGGATTCGAAATGAAGTTGTCTTACAGCATGGAGCAAAGACATTGTTGCCAGCTGAAAAAGACTTCTCAAAGGAATTGTTAGCGTATGAAAATTCGCTTCTGAGGTATAAAATTGAATCAAAGTACTTGGACGAGAATATTGATACTGTTGTTTCACAGGAAGAACTAGAGGAGTATTACGAGGCCAATTCGTCTAATTTTGAGTTAAAAGAAAATTACGTAAAAGTGAGAATTCTTAAAATGAACGGCGGATTTTCTGAAGTGAACAAAAGAAAAGAAATGGTAACCTACAAAGATTCAATAGGCAAGGAAGCTTACAATTCTTGGGTGGAAGAGCATAATTTGTTCTCGGTCATTCACGATAGTTCATGGGTGAAATGGGAGCACATGAAAGAGATTGTTCCAATAAAACCATACAGTGACGAATACTTTTTGAGAAATAACAGTTATCGAGAGTTATGGGCTGATGGAGATTTATGGGTAATTAATTTAACGGACTTTCAATTAAAAGATAATAAATCTCCTTTTGAAATGGTGGAGTCCAGAATTAATAGCATTTTAATAAATAAGCGAAAAATGAGCTTAATTAAAAAAATGGGAAAAGAATTATATAATAATGCCGTTAAAAACGGAGAAATAAAATTGGATATCAATGAGGATTAAAATGAACACAATGAACGTAAAAGTGACCTTTTCGGTAGTTATAATTCTTTTATTAGGTACAGTGACGAGAGCTCAAGACAGCACTAAGTTTGAAGCTATTGTGCCTAAGACAACTGAAGAGCCTATAGACTCTTTCCCTAAGCTTGTCTCAGAAGTAGCGCCAATTGCAGTTCCAGTTCCAGTTCCAGTTCCAGTTGTCGAAGTGCCAAGGGGGCCTGTTCTTATCGACGGTGTTGAAGCAGTTGTTGGTAATACGGTCATTCTGAGAAGTGATGTTGCAATTTTGGTGCAACAGTTGAAGGAACAAGGTGCCAGTTTGGGAAAACAAGGAGTTTGTAAAGTGTGGAGTGAATTGCTTTTTCAAAAGCTATTAATTCATAGGGCAGAAGTTGATAGTGTGTTAGTTTCCCCAAAAGAAGTCGATGCCGAAATTGAACGCAGATTAAAGTATTTACTTACTCAAATGGGAGGTTCAGAAGTAGAGTTTGAAAAATACTTTGATAAATCAGTTCTTGAGTTTAAAAAAGAGATGAGACCTGTTATTAAAGACAACCTTAGTGTAAGGAAGATGCAGGGACAAATTGCCCAAAAAGTAGAAGTGAGTCCTGTTGAAGTGCAAGAATACTACCATAATATTCCAAAAGATTCCTTACCAATTATTCCAGAGCAATATAAAATTGCTCAAATAATATTGAATCCAGTGCCTAGCGAATATGAGAAGAAGAGGGTTAGAAAAGAGATCGATGAAATTCGTGAGGAAATTATTAAAGGAAAAGACTTTGGTCTGATGGCTTTGCTTCATTCACAAGACCCTGGGAGTAAAGTTAAACAGGGGGAATTAGGTTTTGTTAGCAGAGATCAGTTAGTTCCTCCTTTCTCAGCAGCGGCCTTTAAATTAAAGCCAGGTGAAGTTTCTGAAGTAGTAGAGTCAGAATTTGGTTACCATATCATAAAATTGATTGAAAGAAAAGGAACTTTTGTTAACGTACGTCACATATTAATTAGTCCGAAAATTTACTCTACTGACCTTGAAATATGTAAAAATCGAGTAGATAGTATATTGAAAGAGCTGGCAAAAGAAGGGGCTAATTTTAATAAAATAGCTTCAGCTGTTTCCGATGATGCCCGTACAAAGGAAAATGGAGGAGTCCTAGTTAATTTTAAAAATGGGAATGATCATTTTGCTGTTGAAGACCTAGATGAAAATTTATTTTTTTCTATCCAGAAGTTAAAAGTAGGAGGTACATCTGGAGCTGAATTAATTCAAGTGCAAGGAGGTAAAAATGCCTACCGTTTAACGCATTTAATGGAAAAAATAGAATTCCATGTTGGAACAATTGAAACTGATTATGCTCAAATTAAGAAAGCTGCTCTAGCTTCTAAAAAGAAACAATCTGTGGAGAAATGGGTTAATGAAAAAATAGTAGGGAGTTACATTAAACTGCCTAAATTATGTCAGGAATGTGATAATTTAAAAGTTTGGAACGAGCACGCGGTTGGTAACTAATAATGTATATTGGTAGGATGGAAAATTCAATTAAAAGTGACGTTGAGGGGGTAAACGAATTGGCACGCAAAAAAATTGCTTTGAAATTAGAGATTTCGAAGGTGATTGTTGGCCAGGAAGACGTTGTTGACCAGATTTTAATTGCCATTTTTTCTGATGCTCATGTTTTATTGGTAGGTGTTCCAGGTTTAGCTAAAACGTTACTAGTTAATACCATCAGTAGGGTTTTGGGGTTGTCATTTAACAGGATTCAATTTACACCAGATTTAATGCCAGGAGATATCATTGGTAGTGAGATATTAGGAGAAAATAGAGAGTTTAAGTTTGTAAAAGGACCTGTTTTTACCAATGTGCTTTTAGCGGATGAAATCAACAGGACACCGCCAAAAACGCAAGCAGCTCTGTTAGAGAGCATGCAGGAATACAATGTTACCATTGCTGGTAAAAGCTATGGTTTGCCAAGACCGTTTTTTGTTTTGGCAACACAAAATCCAATTGAGCAAGAAGGAACTTATCCATTACCTGAAGCACAATTAGACCGGTTCATGTTTAACGTTTGGGTTGATTATCCTTCTCTCGAAGAGGAAATTCAGCTTGTTAGAAAGACCACGGGTATTGATCAAGAAAAGGTAAATCAAGTCATCAAAGAGGAGGATATCTTATTTTTCCAACAACTAATTAAAAAGATTCCAGTACCAGAACCAGTATTAGAATACGCTGTAAAATTAGTGGTAAGTACTAGAAAAGACAGTCAAAATTGTCATGAGTACACAAAGAAATATTTAAGTTGGGGGGCGGGTCCAAGAGCTTCTCAGTACTTAATTAACGGAGCAAAAACTCACGCAGCATTAAATGGAAAGTATTCTGTTGATATTGAAGACGTAAAAGCTGTTGCACTTCCTGTTCTTCGTCATCGATTAATCTTGAATTATCATGCAGATGCTGAAGGGATGAGAATAGAAGATATCGTTTCAGCTTTGTTATAAATTCCTTAGTCTTGTAGTAGTTTACAATCCTAGCTCTTATCTAATTAGGGTTACTAATCCTGATGTGCTATACTTTTTAACTCGTTCGCTGTATAAGTCAACAATTGAATATCGAAGGTAATAAACGTAAACTCCCGAAGGTACATCTCTGCCATTCTCTCTGCCATCCCATCTGTCATGAACATTGATTCCTTGGTAAACAACGCCTCCCCACCTGTCATAAATGATGAATTCATATTCATAGGTTTCAAGTGATTTTGGTCCAAAATCATCATTTAGACCATCGTTATTTGGTGAAAATGCTAAAGGGATAAATAAGTTATGAGAACATATGTCCTCGATGGTAATCTGATGTCTAACTGTGCAGTTTTCTCCATTTGACAATAAAACGGTGTAGGTTCCTGAATTTTTGATGGAGAAATTTTGAGCATTTTCTGTTCGCTCTCCATCCGTCCAGGTGTGGGAAATCGCAGAATCAGCTTTGAGAACAGCATCGTCATGTGCTATGAAACAAATAGTCGAGTCAGTAGGTAATGTGTTAACAGGAAATCCTGTGTCAGTAAAAGTGACTGTATCTGTTGCATAACAGCCTTCTGCTGTACTTAGTGTCAAGATGTATTCTGTTGGTTGAGTAGTTGTAATTGTAGGCGAAATATCTCCTGTAGACCATTTGTAAATCAAATTGCTGTGTCCGTTTGGTAGCAAATTTTGAATTATTTTTTCATCTCCTGCACAAAATGAAGTGTCTACGCCTAAGTCTATTGCGATCGTATCCACTATAATTACTTTAGTCGTGTCAAAAGAAAAACAAGCCTCACGCATAGAAATGTTATCAATTCCGAAATCATTGCCCTGTCCCTCCGTACTTTGATTCACTATGCATATTTCTACAGAAGTATTTAAGCCAGAGTCCCATTTTTGAAAAAACTCTTGCCAATCGCACGGGGTATCGTTAGATTGAAATGCCTGGCCCAAAAGATTGTCATTTATTGAGAATTGCATGATTGGTGGATTCTGAGGGAAAATTGATGTAATCCAAGACGAAAAGGCATAAGTTTTGTTTTGATCAACATTTACTGTTTGACACCAAATTTTTTCATTTGCAATGATGGCACCGTCACAAATTAGCATTTTTCCTGTTCCTTGTTTGTCTAAGCAGTCACTCCATCCTGGATGAAATGTTCCGCTGTTCTCACTTATGCAATAAGCCCCTTGAGGCATTGTTCCAGGAACACAACTAGAGTAGTAATCACTTGAAAACAACACATCACCTTGCTCAAAATCACCATTTTTAATTAACTCAGTCCCAAAAGGATCTTTGTTTACAGCGTAAAAAGTAGTGTTTTTGGTAACACTTTGAGTGTGGGAAGTTCCTTTGCTTATGATTTTGCCATCGGTGTTCAGCCATTGTATGTCTTTGGTGTTCCCTGAAGCTGTTACAGTGACCACACCAGTGTCACAAATACTTATAATAGGAGTAACCTCAATATCGCAACTTTGACCTACTAGATTTGTGGGGATCCACAAACTAGTAATGACGATAAGATATAATTTGATGATACTCTTCACGACCCTAAGATAAGGACACAACAAAGCAAATGCCTAATAAAGCAGCTGGACAAGAACTGGACTAAATAATATAATCTTGGGTAAAAAAAGGTTTGTTAGACCCTGTTATTTGTTTCCTTTAGCGTGATCAGCAAGGAATGTAGCAAGTCCACTATCAGTCAAAGGATGTTTCAGTAGGCTAGTGATAACATTTAGAGGACAAGTAACTACGTCAGCACCAATCTTTGCGCATTCTAATAGATGAGTTGTATGTCTAACTGATGCAGCTAAGATTTCAGTGGGGAAATCAAAATTGTCAAAAATGTCACGGATGTCTTCGATTAGTCCAAGACCATCGTGTGATATATCATCTAACCTACCGATGAAAGGTGAAACATAACTGGCTCCAGCTTTGGCAGCTAATAATGCTTGACCTGCTGAAAATACTAATGTGCAATTAGTAGCTATACCTTTCTCGGAGAAATACTTAATTGCTTTAATACCATCTTTTATAACAGGAACCTTAACAACAATGTTAGGATGAATCGCAGCCAAAGCCTCACCTTCCTTGATCATTGTTTCGTAATCAGTTGCAATTACTTCAGCGCTGATATCTCCATCAACGATTTCACAAATATCTGCGTAATGCTTTAAAATATTTTCATGACCCACAATACCTTCCTTGGCCATCAATGATGGGTTAGTAGTAACTCCGTCGAGTACTCCTAGATCTTGAGCTTCTTTAATTTGTTCTAGGTTTGCAGTGTCAATAAAAAACTTCATAGCTATATTTTTTTTTCAAAAGTACTTGCACTAATCGGACTTATCAAATAAAGAAATCAACAGTTGTTAGTAACACCTTTTATAAAGTGAATTCAAATTTCGATACGCTGTTGTTATCCTTTAAAAAAGGTCTTGATTAAACCAATATATAGTATTGTTGAACCCAAAAAAGCGCATGATCCAATAAATACTCCTTGCCAAGCTGTGAATGTTATTCCGGTAATTACAACTTGCAATAAACCGGAAAACAAAAGTGAAAAAGAGATTACAGATAATTTGAAGTCCTGATCATTAATTATTCGATTTAGTAACAAAGTAAAAAGCACAGGTGTAAAAAATACAACTTTCGTGAAAATTGAAACCAGTAAAGATAAAGGGTTGCGTCTTTTCTTTTTAATTCCTAAAGCGTTGGCCTTCCCTTGTGCGAAAGAACTGAATTGATGATTTAAATCCTCCGTACTAGTTATAGAAGAGCTTGTTGTAGTATTAAAAAATGAAGGGGCGGGCTGAGAGGAGTCAACTTGCAATACGTACTCGCTAATTACTTTCTCAACCTTGTCGAGTAATAAGTTGACGGTTCTAGCTTTGTTGTCCTTGTATGAATCTTGGTATTCACTTATTGTAATCGGTTCGCAATATTTAATCCAGACTTTGGAATTTCCTTCGAAATGGTTTTCGTAATTTATCGTTACGGGTACAATGTTAATATCAAGTTTAAAGTCGTTTTTATCTTCAGCTTCGAGTGCCAGCCTAGCAATTCCCTTTTTGAATTTTGATAATTGATATTCGGCTCTGCTTTCACCTTCTGGAAAAATTAAGATGATTTTATTTTTTTCTAAATGCTCAATACATTTTGAGAATGACTTTTTATTGAAGCTAGCCATGTCGTGTTCTTTATCTTTTCCCCTTGAGATGGGAATCAGATAAATTATTTTAAAAAACCAATTGATGATTCTTCCTTTGAACAGATCTGAACGAACTAAATAATAGGTGTTCCTTTTTATTAAATAGGAAGCTAAAGTCGCGTCTAAGAGGGTGTTTTGATGATTTACTGCAAATATTACGGGTTTGTCTGTTGGTACATTGTCTAGGCCTTCGATATGAATTTTACCAAAGAATAAGGGGAAATAAATCCTTAAAATATGTTTTATAACACTGTATAACATTTGTAACTAATAATTAATACTAAAAAAGTTGAACTGGTTTAAAAAACATTTCAATATCATAGATTTTTATTGATTTTATTGGGACTTTTGTAGTCTATCTACTAAAACTAAAAATCTATGTTCCAGTCTTTAAAAGTAAGTAAAATTGTAAAAGAGACAGAAAATGCTGTTAGTATTCTTTTTGAATTAACTGAAAGTCAAAAGGAAAATTTTAAGT
>Ga0115000_10004721_pt1 | contig 11089 bp, 8 predicted proteins | sample ArcticOcean_MG_C_6_FD_89690 | JGI IMG/M metagenome (GOLD analysis project Ga0115000, IMG submission 89690) | Marine microbial communities from western Arctic Ocean - ArcticOcean_MG_CB8_128 | ecosystem: Environmental > Aquatic > Marine > Oceanic | place: Arctic Ocean: Canada Basin | collected... | reverse complement strand
TTCTTCAGAAACAGAATATAACCCTTCATACTCTTTTTGATAAATTTCACCTTTAGTAAAAAGATAATCTAAAACAAATTGTACTTGTTTTGTATGTCTAGTATCAGTTGTTCTTATAAAATCGTCATATTTAATGTCTAATTTTTTCCATGTGTCTTTAAATCTATTAACAAATTTATCAACATGATTTTTTGGAGTGACTTTATTTTTTTTGGCAGCCTCCTGTACTTTTTGTCCATGCTCATCCGTCCCTGTCAAGAAAAAAGTATTGTAACCTTTTGATTTATAATAACGCGTGATTACATCTGCTAAGATTGTAGTATATGCATGGCCAATATGAGGTTCATCATTAACATAGTATAGCGGTGTAGTTATAAAAAATTTATTCATAATAATCAATTTCACAATCATTTTTAGAATTGAACAGAACATTTTTCATTTCAATTACCATAGCAAATGTTCCAATTGCAGAATTTACATTTCTTTTTAATTTGTTATAATTATTTTCTATTACCTCAATACAATTTACATAATTCAAATCTTTAACATGAAGAATGTTTTTGATAATCAGTTTTTCTTCATAATTATTTTTAACACAATTTAAATCATTAAGTATGAAAATAAGTAATTTCATAATTATATCAAATTCTTCTTTATTTGTTCTAAATACATTGTCTATATATTTATGATGCATACTCAAATTTTTATTTTGCATCAAATCCCAAAGAATCTGTTTTGATTTAGCGATTAAATCGTCAATACTCATTAATTTGTCCATAAAATTTAATATAGCACCTAAATTTCCATTAAATAATTTATTAATAACAGCTATACGTTCTGTATTGTAGTCATTTGTTAATAGATAATTATTAATATCATTTATACTTAGGTTTTCAAAGTAAAACTCACAACACCTTGATAATATTGTATTTAAAATTCTATTTTTTTGCGATGTGACTAGTATAAAGATTATTTTCTTTGGAGGCTCTTCAAGTATTTTTAATAATGCATTCCCTGCTTCAGAACGAGGAAAACATAATTTATCTGCTTCAAATATTAAAAAAACTTTATATCCATTGTCACTATTTGCAAGATGGATATTTTTCTTTATATCTCTGATTGAGTTAATTAATATAGTATTTTTTTTCTCAAAAAATATTTTTTTATATGGATACTTCATTTTTTCTTGTTTTTTTTTAATGAGAAGCTCTACTGATTTTTCACTCAAAGCACTTAATGCTGATGCTTTTTTATTAATTGTTTTATCTCTAGGTAATGGTATAATCAAATCTATATTTGGGTGTTGAAAATTTTGAAATCTTTTATTAGAACCATCATGTTCATTAAGTAGAGCTGCAAAAGCTATTGCATGCGCTTCTTTGCCAACGCCCTCATTACCATGAAACAAAAAAGCATGAGGCAAAGTATTATTCTCATGCATTTTACATAATTGTTCCCAATTTTTTTCATTAATAATTAAATTATTATAAATCATTTTTTAATTAACCAATTTTCAGGATTTACTGCTTTATTATTTATCCATAATTGAAAGGCCAGTATATTTTTTTTATTAATTTCCCCAATCTTCTGACCACTTCTAACAATTTGTTCTTCTACTACAATTGGATCAATATGACCGCTATATGCTGATATTGAGTTATCATCATGTCGAATCATAATTGCCACACCAGTTAAAGGGTCAATAAAATAAACCCCCTCGACAGTTCCTTCATGAATAGAAACAATAGAAACTTTTTCATCATTATTGATTTTATTATTATATTCTTTCCATTTTTTTGTTGTTTTAGGGCCAAACACACCGTAACCAAAATCTCCACTTTTCATATTCATTGTTTTACGCTGAAATTTTTTGACAATATTTTTATTTGGTTTATTTGGATTGATTAAACTTGTTATGTAGGCTAGCTCATCATTTACTATTTCAATGGAGCTATAATCAAATTTTGTACCTGTTTCTGTAGTGCTAATCCCAAATCTTGTAATGACCTTTCCTTCAATTGGCCATGGGAGGCTACTTTTTAACTCATATATATTTGAATTACTAATATTAGTAGATTTTTTAAATAATTTTTTAATTTCATTATCAATTCTATCACGAGCTTCTTTTTTAAGAATTAAGCTATATTCAATTCTTTGCCTCTCTTCAGCAGCATTTTTTTTTGTTTCTAGTATTTTCTTTTTATTATCTTTCAAATCATTGATTCTATTTTTATATGACTTTATTACTACACCAAGGCTTTTGTATTCTAAAGTTATATTATCGAGTACTATTTCTTTATCTAGAATTAAAGCATCTAATATTTCATAGTCACTATTTATTTTTAATAATATTTGCTCATACTCAGCCTTATTTTTACTAAATAGGTTTAATTTTTTTGCGTATTTACTTTTAGTAACTAGATTATCATCATATTTATTTTCTTCGTTTTCTTTTAGATTTATTAGTCTTATAATATTCTTTGATTGTTGTTCAATTAACATTTCATATAGAGTATTATACAGTATAAAATCTTTTAATGTTTCTGATTCAAAAATAAATTGCAAATTATTTGGACTATCTAAAATTAAATTTTCTAATCCTATTTCTTTTAGATCTTCTTTAATAATATTTATTTTTTTCAGCCCTTTGTCAATTTCTATTTGGATACTTTTTAAATCTTCAGATATATCATTAATTAATTTAATGGCAGCTCTTTTTTCAGTCTTTATTTTTTGAATTATTGAAATATAATCATTTTTTTGAATTATTATATTTTGCAAGTTACTTTGAAGACTATCAATTATATCATTTGATTTTTTTATTAAGCCGTATTGTATACCTTGCGAGATTTCATTTTCTAATAGCTTTGCTTTTTCTCTGTTTACTTTTTCCCTTAAAGATTTTAATTCTTTCTCAGTATTCTTTTCATCTGCTAATTGCTGGTTTAATGTTTTTTCTAAATTTTGAATTTCAAATTCAATATTTTTTAAAGAGGTTTCATTTTTATTAATTTGAGAATCAATAGTCTCTGAAAAAATTAAACTAATTAATAATATAAATGTAATAATTTTAATCATTATAAAATTTTTGATATTCTATCAAATTTGTTTCATCATATATTATTAAATATTCGATAATTGGTTTAAAATCTAATATCTTTGCAATTCGAACTATATCTTTATTATATGCATTTAAAAAGTAAATTAATGGCTTTGTATAATTATAGTATAATTCATATTCTACAATCGAATTATAAAATTTTAAAAATAAATTATTTGCTAATTTTAAGTCGTAATTCTCAGATTCTAAAACATCATATGCAGAAAAAAAATTATATCTTAAATCTCTGTAGACTAAATTCTCTTGATATTTTCTAACTTTTTTTAATCTACCATACCAATTCTTAGTATATAGACTATTTTTACCATCAGAAGCAATATTTTGAGCTTTCATAAAATATTTATTGCCACCTAAATACTCATACGTATCTAATTCATTTGCAATAAAGATGTATGCATAGAAACTTAACAAAGAAGATAAAGAATCAAAAATTTCACTTTTATATAGAGCTTGATTTTTATAATAAATAAAATCAAAGCCCTTGGAAAAAAAATGTTGATCTAGCTTATTAGAAAATAAGACTTGGGCACTAATTATTTTTTCTCCGCCTTTATCATTAACATTTTCAATTATCATATTAACATCTAAGGTTAAATCAAGTTTTTCTCGCTCGTCAAAAAAATAATTGTTCAAAAAATATGATTCTATTTCTGATTCAAAACCATCAAAAATAAACATTTGATTCTCACTGATATTACTATAATCTATATTTATAAAAACTTGCGTAAATTGAGACATCAAAAATGATGTATTAAGAACAATTAGTATAAGTAGTTTATAAAATTTCATAAATAAGGTATATTTCTAATATTGTAATATAATTAAATCTAGTGATAATAATTCTTTTAAAAGGAGAGAAATAATGATTAAAAATATAATAGTATTAATTTTTTTATGTTTACTAAGCGCTTCAAACAGTAAACTAGATACTGACCCTAAACAAAAAATATCTAATATCTTTAAAACACCCACTTCTAGTTTTAATAAACTTAATAATAGTGAATTAAACAGAAACAATATATTAAGTGCTACTATTAAAGAAAATGAAGACAATACTTTTTGGATTGCTATTCATTGTAAAAACATAGATCCAATAGCAGGTTTTCAATTTGAATTATCTAATAATTTAAACTTATTAGAAGTAGTTGGTGAAAGAGCTGATAATGCTGATTTTCAATTTCATCATAATAAAAATGGTTTGATTTTAGGTTTTTCAATGTCCGGTTCTACTATAGGGACAATCCAGAATGGGAGCAGTGAAGATAGCACTATAGTAAGCATCAAAGTAGAGCCTATAACAAAATCTAATTTAATATATAATATTAAGTCAATACTAGCTGGGCCTAAGGGACAAAAATTAGCATTTATTTCCTCTAGTAATAAATTATCATTAAATAATCAATCAGTAACAATAACATTCAATGAATAATTAGAATATGGTACAAAGAAAAAAAATTGTAGCTATTATGTTCACCTCTCTAGCTAATTATCAAGAATTAGTTAAAGAAGATTCAAAGTTAGCATTGGAGCTATTAAATGAACATGATAAAATTTTATCAAAAATTATAAAAGAATTTTTTGGTAATATTATTAAACATATCACTGAGTCTATATTTGTTGAGTTTCCCTCTGCGACAGATGCTATAAATTGCTCTTTAAAAATTCAATCTGATTTAGAATTATTAAATAGGTCTAATCCTAAAGATTTTCAAATTGTTGTTGGCTGTGGGATACATATGGCAGAGGTCTATGAAGAAAAGGGAGATTTATTTGGAGATGGAATTAATTTAGCTGCTAGGATTAAAGCGCTAACTGCTTATGATGAAATTTTAACAACTCAGGCAGTGTATAATTCAATTAGAAGCGAAAAAAATATTTTTGTACGTGATATAGGAAGGGTAGTATTAAAGAATATTGATGATCCAGAAAGAGTCTTTAAAATTTATACAACTAAATCAAAATTTGAATTAGAAACACTAGATATTATAATTCAAACAATGAAAAATAGAGGTATCATATTCTATGATCATCAATCTATTGCGCAAGAAAAAATTGATATATGTATGCATTATATACATAATTTAGGCGATAAAGATTCTGAATTTCTATGCTATGGGATTACAGATGATATTAATAATGTTTTAAATCAAATAAATGGATTAAAAACTCCAGACATGGCAAAAATTATTAAGTCAAAGAATCTATCAGATTTTAATGACTTAATATCAGAATATAATGTTGATTATCTAGTAAAAGGAAGCTTCATAAAAATTGGCAATCAAATGAGACTATCTATTAGTATGAATAATACATCTAATGGTAAAGAATTGTGGATTGACAAATGGGAATGTGAAGATAAAAATTTACCTGATACAAAAAATAAGATATTAATTAAAATTTTAGATTCAATTGGTGTAGATATACCAAAATCAATCCAAACTAAAAGTGTTGAACATGAAATTACTCCAAAAGCATATGAATTTTATACAAAGGGTAAATTTACACAGGTCAATGCAAAAAATAAAACTGATCTTGAAATAGCTCGTTCATTATATAAAAAAGCATATGAGTCTCAACCAAGCTATGTTGTAGCTAAGACAAATTACGCTAGAGTTTCTATGCAACTAGGAGAGCATGAACAATCTATTAAAATATTAGAAGCAGCTGAAATAGATGCAAAAAAATTCAATGATATAAAAGGACTTGTAACGGTCTATAATAATTTTGGACTGGTCTATAAATTATTAGGTAAATATAATTTAGCAATAGATGCTTTATCTGAAGGGCTTCGAATTGTTGTTTCGGAAGAAAGTGAAATTTGGACAATGAGTGAAAAAAATATTCAAGAAGCTGTTATATTAAATACATTGGGCCAATGTTATACTCTAACTTCATCTTTTAGTAAGGGTATTAAAGCTTTAAAAAAATCAATTAAGCTTCGTAGACAAGAAAAAAAAATGGATAAGATATTAGTACCATTATCAAATTTGGGAACAGCATATAAAAAAATTGGAGATTATGCTAAAGCTATCGAATTACAGCAAGAAACTATTAAAATATTAAAAGAAAATGATGAGGCACAAGTTTTTCTTGGTAGGACCTATATGAATTATGCACATTTATTATATTATATAGGAAGGGTAGAAGAAGCAGAAAAAAAATATCTTCAAGCAATTGATATATGTAAAGCATTTAATAGTTTACCAGATTTAGGCTTAATCTATAGACACTTAGGCTTAGTGGAGCTTAATAAAAAAGACCCTGAGAGTGCTATAAAGTATTTATTGAAAGCTAATAAGACTCATAAAGAAGCAAAGCATCAAATTGCTATTGAAAGTACAACTTTATTTTTAGCGCAAGCCTACCTTCAAAATGATGATTTAGATAATGCCTCAAAGTATATTAAACAAGCTATTATTTTAACCAATCGCAGAAGGCATTCTGATAGTAAAAATAGTTGGTCTGAGTATTGGACTTTACCATCTAGGTGTGTAGAAGCTTTAATTAATTGTCATTTAAATATTCAATCAACTACTAATAAAAGTAATTTAGATAAATTATTTAATGAAATAATTACTTTACACCAAGATAAAAATAAAAGTAGAGAGTTATGGTGGTTAGCAAAAGGATATTTTATGATAGAACAATTAGATAAGGCTCATGAATGTCAAAAATTAGCTCAATTAGAAATCTATACAAAATCAGAACGTATCCGAGATAAAAAAATTCGAGAAGAATATTTAACTCTCCCACCATTACATAAAGAAATTTTTGTTAAACTCACAAAAGACAAAGTTTCTAAAGAAAAGCAAAAAAAAGTATCACAAGCAACAAATATAGATCTTAATATTTTTAAATTTTGTCCTAGTTGCGGATTTAATAATGATAGTGCATTTAAATTTTGCCCTAGTTGTGGAGGCGCATTATCCAAATCTTAATTAAGTTTTAGCATGCAGACTAATATATTTGTAACAGATATTGTAGGCTACAGTAAACTAACTGGTGATGATCAAAAACTTGCCTTAGAACTTTTAAATGAGCACGATGATATAATCGAACCTATTATAAATCGATATAATGGGATAATTGTAAAAAGAATTGGCGACGCAATCATAGCCACTTATGATTGTTCAAAAGAAATGATTCAAAGTTCTGTTGAAATACAGCAACATCTTAAAAATAGAAATAATCGTAATACTAAAAATAGACACCTTCTTTTAAGAATTGGGCTACATTTTGGCGATGTAATAATGCAAAACAGTGAATTATATGGAGAAGGTTATTCAATGGCCTCAAATATTGAGCCTATATGTAAATATGGAGGTATTTCTATTAGTGATTCATTATATAAACAGGTAAATGAAAATAATGAACTTATTGTTCTAGGAATAAAAAATCATTTTTTTATTAGGCCCATTGCACATTTTACATTTAAAAATAGTAATAAATCTATATTGATTTATAATTTATATTTAAATTTATTAGATTGGTATGAAGACCCATTTAATAAAGCATATTTATATTTATCTAAACAAGGAGTTTCAGCAACTTTATACGAGCCGTACAAACGAAATAAAAAATTCAATTTTGAACAGTCTTGTGCTATTGCAAATCAATTTAATAATAAGAATAATATTTCATATGCTGTTTATCATTACAAAATGTGCATTGATTATGGTGAAGATAAAAATATAAATAGATTAAATTTATTTATTTTAAAAATATTTAGTGAATGCGGATTAACTAGGCTGGTAAATCGTGTGATTAAGGAACTAAATTTTAAAGATGATAATTTATTATATTTAGTTAAAGGTATCAATTTATTTAATGAAGATAAATGGGATGAAGCATATGAACTTTTTTCTATAGTTGTAGATGCCAATATAATAATATCAGATAGTAAACCCAGTAATGTAGATATTAGTAATATTGATGCAATATATTATATAATTTTAATTAAATACGATAAAGATAAAATATATACACTTAATTTAATACAATCTTTATTAGCTACTATTAATAACCAACAGCATATTAACATACTTACTTTAATCCAAAATATTTTAGAGGGTAGACTAAATGATATAGAAAGTTCATATATTCAATTTGAAAAAGATAAATTGTTTGACTCAACAGATCATAAGTTTTTATTGTTTGTATATTTTATAGTAATCCAATTATATACCAAAAATAATAAATTAGATAAGGCTTTATTTTTTCAAAATAAAGCAATGAAAAGCATAGAATTTTTAAGTAATAAAATATTTGGGTTTCAATTAAAAAAACTTTTTAATAAAAATCCATTATTACATAAAAAACTTTCAGAACCATTAGAGATGGATTTTATTGAAGAAGTTGAAGGTTTAGATGATCTGGATATAGACATAGACGATTTAATAAAAGCAAAACAAGATAATGAACAATCTTGTGCTGGATGTGGATTAGAAAATAAATTAGAATTTAAATTTTGTGTTTCATGCGGAGCAAGTTTAGTATGAATATCAAATTTACTATTGAATATAAAGGTACTAATTATCATGGATGGCAAATCCAAAAAAATGATGAGAGTATTCAAGGCCATTTAAAAAAAGCATTTAAAATTGTTTTACCATCTGAATATATTAATATTATTGGTTCAGGAAGAACGGACGCCGGTGTACATTCCCTAGGGCAAGTTGCTAGTATAAAACTTAGTCAACAGACTAATTTAGATAAACTATTTTATTCTATTAATGGTATTATAAATAATGATATTTATATAAAAGATTATCAAATTATTGATGATAAATTTAATGCAAGGTTTTCTGCAAAATCACGGAGCTACAAATATTATATTTCAAAAAATTTCTCTCCTTTTCGTAATGATATATCGTGGCTTATAAAAGATGAAATAAATTTTAATTTATTACAAGAATCTGCCGCATATTTGAACGGCGAGCATGATTTTACTTCATTTAGCAAAAATAATATTGATATTAAAAATAAAAAATGTTTCATCTATGAATCAGCTTGGGAAGATACAGGAAATAGCTTAATTTACAGTATAAAAGCAAATCGTTTTTTGCATCATATGGTACGTTTTATAGTTGGCACATCAATTAAGGTTTGTAAATCAAAAATTAAATTAAATCATTTTATTGATATGTTAAATAATGACTCTATTTCAGACGCCTACTGTGCACCAGCTAAAGGTTTATTTTTAAATGAGGTTTTATATGATTAATAGAATACTAATTATTTTTATTTTTATTTTATTTATTTTATTACCATTATCCACTAATATTTTTACTGATATAGAAATAAAAAAAGGTAATGCTTTTAAATCTTTAAGAAATATAGAGCAAATCCGAAATAATTTTTCAGAAGCAATTAATAAGGTTTCAAGAAGTGTTGTAGGTATCTCAGCTTTTATTGAGGGTAAAGAAGAATACCCTTGGGAAATTAAAGATGGAATTTTTTATCCACATAGAGAAAAAATAAATCAAATTAAAAATTTAGGATCAGGATTAATATATAGTAATAATGGATATATTATTACAAACACACATGTTATTCAGAATTCGAATAAAATTTTTGTCACTTTATCAGGAGGGCAGCAAATTCCAGCTAAGATTGTTGGTCAAGATAGTTTAACAGACATAGCATTACTTAAAATTAATATATTAGATTTACCTGTGGCAGCTTTAGGTTCTCCTAATAATTTAGTTGTAGGAGATTGGGTTATTGCACTAGGAAACCCTCTAGGATTATTTGATTTATCATTTCAGCCAATAGCAACTATTGGCATAGTTAGCGGATTAAATATAGATTTTGGAATTAAGGATAATGGTTATGTATATAAAAATATGATACAGACTGATGCTTCTATAAATGAGGGGAATAGTGGAGGTCCTTTAATTAATTCAAATGGAGAAGTTATAGGTCTTAATACTTTTATTATGACAGGTTCTAATAATAACCAAGGTTCTATTGGGATTGGTTTTTCAATACCTATTGATCAAGTAACTAGAATTGCGCATGATTTAATTTTATATGGTGAGGTTAAAAGAACATATAAAACAGGACTAACTTTAAAACCTACTAATGAACATCTAATTAATTATTTAAAAATACCCTTTAATTATGGGCTAGTTATTACTGATATAGAAAAAAAATCTTCTGCTATGCAATCAAAATTAAAGATTGGTGATGTTATTTTTAAAGTTGATGATATGATAATTAATTCCAATCAAGATTTTACAAATGTTAATCGTGATAATTTAAGGAAATCAGGAGATATAATAAATTTAGAAGTATGGCGAAACGATAGTTTGTATTATTTTGAATTAGAATTATAAAATTAAATATAATGGAGATATAAATGATAGATAGATATTCAACAGAACAAATGAAACATATATGGTCTGATGAAAACAAATTTAGAGTTTGGCTGAAAGTAGAGTTAGCAGTTACAGAAGTTTTATCTGAAGATGGTATAGTACCTAAAAAAGATTTAGAAACCATTAAATCAAAAGCAGCGTTTTCTGTAGAACGCATTCTTGAAATTGAAGAAGAAACACATCATGATGTTATTGCATTTTTAACTAATTTGTCAGAAAATATTGGTCCATCAGCAAGATTTATACATTTAGGAATGACTTCATCAGATTTACTTGATACTTCTCTTGCATTATTATGTAAAGAATCTGGTGAAATTATTATGGATAGATTAAAAAAATTCCATATTTTGCTTAGAGAATTAGCTGTAAAATATAAAGACACTTTTCAAATAGGGCGTTCTCATGGAGTGCATGCTGAACCTATTACATTTGGACTAAAGATTGCGCTATGGAGTGAAGAAATTAAAAGGCATATAGAACGGTTTCAAAATTCAATAGAGGATATAAAGTATGGTAAAATTTCAGGCGCAGTTGGGACATACCAACATTTAGACCCTAGTGTTGAGATGAGAACATGTAAAAAATTAGG
>Ga0115000_10004719_pt1 | contig 11093 bp, 8 predicted proteins | sample ArcticOcean_MG_C_6_FD_89690 | JGI IMG/M metagenome (GOLD analysis project Ga0115000, IMG submission 89690) | Marine microbial communities from western Arctic Ocean - ArcticOcean_MG_CB8_128 | ecosystem: Environmental > Aquatic > Marine > Oceanic | place: Arctic Ocean: Canada Basin | collected... | reverse complement strand
CCTATTGTAGCAATAGTACTCCACGAACTTCCTGTAGATATACTAACAATTGCAGTAATAATAGCAGTGGCAAAAAGGAATATTTCTGGATTCAATATTTTTAAACCATAATAAATCATGGTCGGTACAATTCCTGAAAGTAACCATGTGCCAGCTAATGCTCCAATTAAAAGTAAAATGATAATTGCCGGTGCGACTGATTTAATACTATTGCTAATTCCATTAATTATTTCTGACCATTTTGTACCGTATTTTATACCGATAATAGCTGCTAAGGCACCAGAAAATAATAAAGCAAGTTGATTAGAACCAGCTAGAGCATCCTCAAATATTACTACATTAATAGATAATAAAACTATCAGGAATAATATTGGTACTGCAGCAATTAAATATGGGATTCTTTTCTTTTTCATTTTATAAGATACCTACCTTTTTCATGCAATCTACCATAGTGTAGTAAGTTCTTTCTATATCGTTATCTAGTCCTATAGAAATACGAACCAATCCATCAGATATACCCATTTTTTCTCTTTCTTTTTCTGGAATTTCAGAAGAAGTAGATAATCCTGGAGCAGAGAATAAAGTTTTGTAGAAACCTAAGCTTACTGCCAAATAACCTAAGTTATTATTCTGCATTTCCTCCATTAATTCATTTGCTTTTTCTTTAGTTTTTGCATCAACAACTAACATTCCACCAAATCCAAAACCTTCATTCATTTGGATTTTCATTAATTCATGCTGAGGATGATTTTCTAATCCTGGGTAAATTACTCTCAATCCATCTCTCTGAAAAGCATTAGCTAAATACATTGCGTTTTCAGAGTGTTTTTTCATCCTTAAGTGTAGAGTTCTTAAATTCTTTAATATAGATGCTGCTCTCATAGAGTCCATAACAGGACCTAATAACATAGAACTACCAGAGTTTACATCAATCATACTTCCAATAAATTCTTCATCCGAACAAATAACTCCACCAACGGTATCGGAAGTACCATTAATAAATTTAGTAAGAGAATGAATTACTACATCTGCCCCTAATTTTGCAGGAGAAAACACAAGTGGAGTAAAGGTATTATCCACCACCAATTTTATGCCATGTTTTTTTGCTAGTATAGCAATCGATTCAATATCAGAAACTTCTAATAATGGATTACTCATAGTTTCGCAATAAATTACTTTTGTTTTATCAGTAATTGCATCTGAAATTTGTTTGGTATTTGTAGTATTTACAAAAGTTGTTTTAATATTGAATTTCGGAAGGTAGTTTTTCATAAAAGCATAAGTGCCGCCATAAATAGTTCTACTGCTAATAATTTCATCTCCTGAATCACAAAGTTGTAAAAGGGTAGGAGTAATAGCTCCCATTCCTGAAGCTGATAAAATAGCACCTTTCATATATTCCATTCCAGCAAGTGCTTGTCCTAAATAAGATGTAGTTGGGTTAGTGTGTCTGGAGTATAAGTAACATCCCTCTCTAACTCCCTCAAATACTTCTCCCATTGTTTTTCCTGCAAGGTAGGTAAAAGTAGATGAGTCAGCAATAGAAGGGTTTACACCTCCATATTCTCCAAAAAATTGCAAATCTTGTATACTATCAGCTGGATTATTTTTTTTCATTCTTTTTTATTCGTAATATCCGTAACCATTTCCGTATCCGTAACCATATCCGTATCCGTATGAACTTGAGGAAACTATATAATCGTTTATAATTATATTTATATTTTCTACTTGTTTTGTGTCGTGTAAATTGTTTATTATATTCAACATACTTTTCTTTGTATAGTTGTGTCGTACTACATAAAGATTAATATCAGAGAACTTCATTGTAATAACACTATCAGTAACCAATCCTGCTGGAGGAGTGTCAATAATTATATATTCAAAATCCTTTTTCAGGTCTGTTATTAATTTTTTCATTCTTTCTGAATTTAATAATTCAGATGGATTAGGAGGTACAGGCCCAGAAGTTATTACTTTTAAATTTTCATTTTTAGTACTGTTTAATATTTCAGAAATTGAAGATTGATTTATTAAATAGGAACTTAATCCTTTTATATTTTCAATATTAAAATTGTGATGTGTTTTAGGTTTTCTTAAATCAGCACCAATTAAAACTGTTTTATATCCGGCAGAGGCCAATATTAAAGATAAATTAGAGGAACAGAATGTCTTACCTTCTGAACCAACAGAAGAAGTGATAGTAATTACTTTATTTTTTTTATCTGATGCTAGGTACTGAATATTAGTTCTTAATGAACGGAATGATTCGGAAATTACAGATTTCGGATTGTCTAATACCACTAAACTATTTGCTTTATCCGAGTTACCAATAACACCTAAAATAGGAATATTAGTATGTTTTGTTAAATCTGATTTACTCCTTATTGTTTCGTTAAAGAAATCTTTAAGAGAAATAATAGTGACGGGTATTCCAATTCCTAAAAGAAGTGCAATAATAAAGTTTAAATTATTCTTTGGAGAGATAGGTATTAAACTATCTTTATCACCAGCTGGATCTAATATTTTATGATCAGCCTCCGTACCTTCTTTAGCAATAGAAGTCTCTTGTTCTTTAAGAATTAGGTAGTTAACAATATTTTCTGACTGTATAAACTTTCTTTTTAATTTAACATATTCCTTTTCTTTACTAGGTAACTCATTAATTTGACTATTAAAGACAATTGATCTGTCTTCTAAGTTTCTTTTTGCAATATTTGTTGAAGAAATTAAGTTTTTTAGATTTTCAATAATACTTTTCTTTGTGTGAGATATTTGAGAAAGTACAGATTGATATTTTGGATGACTTTTAGTAGTAGAAAGTTCTAATTTCTTTTTTTCAGAGTTAAGTGTAATAAGGGAGTTTATTAATGAATTTAGTTCAGAGTTTGTAACTCCAACAGATGTAGGGGAGATAATGTTATCTGTTTTTTCTGAATTTTGTAAGTAAGTTAATAATTCGTTATAATAACTTAAATGTATTTGATTTATAGAGATATCTCCATCTACTTTCTGTTTTTGAAAAAATGCTCCGAAATCCTTATTAATAATATCCAAGTTTGGATTCTTTTCTTTAAAAATAGCAAGATCTTTTTCAATAATATCTAAGGTGTCAGATGTTTTAGTAATCTGATCTTGAATAAATCTAATCGTATTTATAGCCATTTCATTTTTCTCTTCCAAACCTTGAAGTATATATAATTTAGCAAGAGTATTAATGTAGTCAATATTTTTCCTTCTATTTGATTCTATAATACTTAACCTAAGAACAGAACTTTCTTTGCTAGTAGAGTTTATATTTAATAAATTAACATGTTTTTTAGTAATAATATCTAAAGAGTGGAAAATGAATGAATATGAAGATTTTTCTTCTAGTATTAAATCATCATAAAAAGAAGTTTTTATGATTTGAAATGAAAAATAAGGAGTTTCTATATTTTCATTAAAATGGTGTGTTTTTTCATAATCTAAATTTGCAGATAATTTTTTATTTCTATTATCATTAAAAAGATCATAAGTATATTGATCTGTACAGTTTACCATTAATCTAAATTTATTATCATCTATTAATTCAATGAAAAATTCAGATTCGGGTAATTGGCAATGAGAGGAGTCAAATTGTATTACAAATGGAGTTTGATCGTATAAATAAATTATTTGTAAGTTTCCATGCATAAAATAAGACAATTGTAGATCTAATTTTTTTATAGTTCTTGATGCAAGGGTGTAAGACTTTAAAACAGCTTCTTCATTTTCTAAATTAGTTTTTCCAGAGAAAAGTTCCATTCCCTCGATAATATTTTCCACTCCTAATTGAGAATTATTATCATCTCTAATTAGTATATCCGTAGAAACTTTATATATTTTATCTGTATATCGATTATATAAAAAAGCTAAAAACAAACAGATTATAATAGACAATATGAAATAATACCAATGTCCTGAAAATTTTTTTAAAACTGCCTTAATGTCGATAGTTTCTTCAGATGAAGAATCTAAGTTGTTTTCAAATTCGTTCATCTTATTCCGTTATTTTTAAATAAACATTTACTAAAACAGCAACTGTTGTTATGGAAGATAATAATAATTGAGATTGTGACTTTTTAAACCCTCTAAACTTAAGAGGTTCTACATATATTAGATCGTTATTGTGTAAGTAGTAAAAATCAGAGTTGATTATTTTTTGTTTTGTTAAGTCAATGCTATGAACTGTTTTTTTATTATTTTCAGTTCTAATCAATTTCACTTTTGTCAAATCACCATAATCCGTGATTCCTCCAGAAAGAGCTAAGGCTTCAAAAATAGAGATATTATCTTTATAAATAGGAAATGTATTCGGTCTGTAGATTTCACCTAAAACAGTAATATTAAAGTTTCCTAATTTACAAATTACAGTAGCGTCTTTTAAGTATAGGTCTACTTTCTCTTCTATTGATTTTTTTGCTTGATCAATAGTTTGATTTAATACATGAACTTCTCCAATGTAAGGTATTTCAATTATTCCTTCTTGGTTTATTGTAAATCCGTTTAAGTAAATATTTGCTGCTGTAATAGAAGTATTTGCTGAATTCACATTATTGTCAACATTAAAAAAATTAGTAGTTTCTTCATCAAAGCTTAAAACTTTAACTATTAATATATCTCCAATTTCTAAAGAATGTTTAGGAGGGGTAGGACTAATGTTCCATTCATTTTTTTCTTCTGTATTTAAATAAGTAATTTTACTCATTGGCGTACAAGAAAAAGTAAAACTAAACACTAAAAAGCTCAAGATATGGTAAAAGATAGTTTTTTTCATGGTTTTTTATTAGATGGCAAATATACAAAATCTAAAGGATTTTTTTTAATTTAAAAATCCCTAATTTTACTGTGTAATTCTGATGTTGGTAAACCAACAACATTAGTGTATGATCCTTCAATTTTATGAATAGCTATTAAACCAATCCACTCTTGTATTCCATAGCTTCCAGCCTTATCAAAAGGGGAGTAGTTTTCAATATAAAAATTAATTTCATTATCAGAAAGTGGATTAAAAGTTACTTTTGTTGTAACTGAGAATACTTCTTGTTTTTCATTAGTAGTAAGTGCTACAGAAGTTATTACCTCATGTTTTTTTCCTGATAAAGATTGAATCATTTTACAGGATTCTTCTTTTGATTTTGGTTTTCCTAATATTTTATTATCTATTACTACAATAGTATCTGCTGTAATTAACAATTCATTTTTTTGTAAGTTTTCTTTTAAATTGTCTGATTTTTGAATAGCAAGAAATTCTGAAACTTCTTTCCCTATTAATTTATTAGGATAAACCTCTTCTTTATCAGAAACCTTAACTTTAAATTGAAAACCCATTTCTGATAAAAGTTCTTGTCTTCTAGGTGAATTAGACCCTAAAATGATATTATAGTTAGTTTTCATTATAAAAAATAGAAAAATAGAGGAACAGAAAAGATGCCTAAAATCATTATGAATTTTAGAAGTTGACTTACTCTTGTAAAATTTACTTTCTTGTAAGATAATTTTATCATATAAATGGTGTAAATAATAAGAAAGCATATATGTGAACAATAGATAGATAAAAAAAAGAGTTTCGCACTATAGTAATAGATAAATTCATCTACAAGAGAAACTAAAATACATAACAGGGGAATTAAAACAATAATTAGTAAAATAGATACTATCCATTTAACCTTGTTTAAACTAAATGTAAGTGCTATGTTTTCAGAATTCATAAATTTATCACCTTCCTTATCTTCTAAATCTTTTATTATTTCTCTTGATAATGTTAAAAAGAAAGAAAAGAAAACAAATATAATTGTAGCATAAAACTCAACATTTATATGAAAACTTACTCTTGAAGTATGGTCACAAAATAAATATACATTAAATATACTTAATGAAGTTAAAGTTGATACAATAAGGTTTCCTATTATAAATTTGTGTTTGTAGGTTTTAGAATACCATCTTAAAACAAAAATTGAAGAAAAGAAAATAATCAGTAAAAAATAATTATTTATACAATACACTAAATAAAATGACAATACAATTGCTACAGAATTAAAAAGGTAGTACCAAAATATTGCTTGTCTAGAAGGGATTTGATTTCCTATTATTACTTCCTCTTTATTAATCTTATCAGATTCTACATCAAATATATCGTTAATAATATATCCTGCAGCTGTTATTAAAAATGTTATACTAGCTAATAAGTAAAACTCGAGATTACCTTGGTTTTTAAAAAGGAAATAATGTAATAAAAACTGAATTAAAAACAGAATAATCAGGTTTTGTATTCTGATTAATTTTAAAAAAGACAGGGGTTTATTGATCAAAATCGTTATTTATTATATGGTTAGTTATCTTAGAATATAAAATTTGCAAATTATGATTCTCTTCTAGTATATTTAAGTGTTTTTCAATAATATTATATTCCCCTCTAATCGCAGGTCCACTTTGCATTTCTTTAGGTGTGTTTTTAATTGCCTTTTTAAAAGTATGTTCAATTAAAGGTTTTAATATATCAAAATCCATACTGTTGTCATTCATTATTTTATTAGAAATGGATAACATGTGATTAGTAAAGTTGCATGCAAAAACTGCTGCAATATGTAATTTTTCTCTTTGTTCAGAATTTACTAAATGAACAGATTGAGTAATTGAATTAGCTATTTTAACTAATTTATCCTCTAATTCACTATTATTTGATTCTATACAAATAGGTAGATTGTTGAATTTAACATCAATATTTTTATTAAAACTTTGTAACGGATAGAATACCGCAGGATTTTTATTCTCTGCAAATACAGATAAATCTACACTTCCGGAAGTGTGTACTATTGCGGTGTTTTTGTCAGCTATATTATCAATTACTTCCTTTATATATTTATCTTTTACGGATATAATAATGAGATCTGTTTTAGAGATTTTATCAAGATTAGATATTGTGTTACAGTTTAATTTGTTTGCTAATATGGCTGCTGAATCTTCTGTTTTACTCCAAACCTCTACTATTTCATATCCTTTTTTCTTCAATTCTAAAGAAAGATTTGTAGCTACATTTCCAGCTCCTATAAAAGTAATTTTATTCATTTATTAAATAATGATATGTAAGTAACTAATTGAAAACAAAGTTATAATTTTGCACAAACAATCTAACTATGATAAACAGAATTATTAATTTATTATCTTCAATGAAATTTGCTACACTTTTATTGTTGATTTTCGCCTTTTCGATAGGGTATGCTACTTTCATTGAAAATGATTTCGGATCTATTTCTTCTAAAGCTTTAATTTATAATAGCTGGTGGTTTTCTTGTATGTTAATATTTCTATGTATTGCATTAACTTTAAATATTTTTAAATACAAACTATTCAGAAAAGAGAAGTTAGCGACACTAGCTTTTCATTCCTCCTTTATTATAATTCTTTTGGGAGCTGGAGTAACTAGGTATACTGGTTTTGAAGGAATGATGAGGATATCTGAAGGGGAGAGTGAAAATACTTTCATCTCAGATGAAGTTTTTTTGCAAGTAAAAGTTCATGATAATGTAAATGAATTTCGATACGATAAAAAATTACTCTTATCAGGAATAACAAAACGATTTGATCATACTTTTTTATTACAGAATATTTTCTCTAATTATTTCACAGTATCTTCTAGTAAACTATCTCAACCTTTTAAAATTACTTATCAGGATTTTTTACCAAATGTTTCTGATTCAGTAATCAGTAGAGAAATTAGCGGATTGAGTTTATCGTCATCTTCAGTTGAAGGGAAGTTTGGTACTGAAATTTCAAGAGGAGAGATGGAGGATAGAGATGTATTATTTAATGAAACTACTACTTTTAAAGGAGTTAATTTCACACTTAATAACCAGCAGATTAATTCTGTTAATTTCACCTTAAAAGATGAAAGTATTAGTTGTGTTTCATCATATGATGTATTTATAATTAGTATGCCACCTACTGGGGAAGATCCTTTGCTTTATAAAGCTGGGGAAAGCTTTAAATTAAACCCAATGAGTTTACTTACTATAAATGGTGCTAAATATATGTTCTCAGGTTTTTCTTATAAAGAAAAGAAAAGTATGTATTCTGCTTCTAATAATATGGATGATTCCGGTAATAATAAGAACAGGACAATTGATGCTCTTCAGTTAAGTATTGAAGTAGGGGAGGAACTTAAGAATATTACTCTTTTTGGAAAAAAAGGAAGAAACGGAGGGAATACAATTTTCACATTAGGTGATTTAACATTTACAATATCTTACGGACCTAAATATTATACTTTACCATTTTCTATTTTTCTGAATGATTTTATATTAGAGACTTATCCTGGTTCTATGAATCCCGCTTCTTTTGCATCTGAAGTAGAAGTAATTGATGGAGATGTTAGGTTTCCTTATAGGATATTTATGAATAATATTTTAGATTACAAGGGGTATAGATTTTTTCAATCGTCTTATGATCCTGATGAAAGTGGAACTATTTTATCAGTAAATCATGATTGGTGGGGAACTTTTGTTACTTATATTGGATATTTTCTCATGATGTTAGCAATGGTCGTTATTTTCTTCTTTAAGAAAACAAGATTTAAAAGTTTAACCAAGAAAATGAATAAAATTAAATCGACTACTTTAATAGTAATGTTTCTATTTTCTGTTCCTGCAGTAGCACAAGATAATATTAATTTTATAGATTCTTTAGAGGCTTATAAAGTGGACATTTCTCATTCGGAACAGTTTCAAGAATTATTAGTACAACATGATGGTAGGATTAAGCCTATTTCTACTTTTTCATCTGAAATAATTAGAAAAATTAGTAGAAAAGAAAATCTTTACGGACAAAATTCTACTCAAGTATTTTTAGGTATCATGTGTTTGCCCGAATTATGGGGAAAAGTTCCATTAGTAATGGTTCAAAATAAAGAAATCTTAGAGGAATTAAAATCAGAAGATCAGTTAGTTCCTTTTAGTTTTTTCTTTAATAAAGAAGGTCATTATATTTTTGATAATAAGGTAAAGGTTTCATCAAATATACCAGATAAAGATAAAAGTAAGTATGATAAAGAATTAATTAAAGTAACGGAAAGGGTAAATATTTTATTTTCAATTATTAATACTATAAACTATAATTCTAATCTGAATATATTTCCTAGTTCTGATTCATTAAACAATAAATGGGAAAATAATTTTGCTATTCCTCATGAATTAGAAGATTCTATCATTTATTCTAATTTGTTTAATTATTATCTGATGAGTGCTACAAATTCAGTTTTTAGTAAGGACTGGAAGTTTGCAGATGATATTTTAAACATTATTAAAGGTCAACAAACGAAAAATGCGAGTCATATTCTACCATCTAAATTTAGAATTAATTTAGAAATACTATATAATAAATTAGATATATTTACTAATCTGTTTAAGTATTATTTCTTTACAGGATTATTGATGTTAATTTTTGTAATTATCAGCATGTTTTATGATAAGAAATGGATATTTATTTTAATAAGAATAATAAAATGGTTAATAATATTAGGAGTATTGTCTCATACTTTAGGATTAATCTCTAGAGGGGTAATTGCTCAACATGCACCTTGGACAAACGGATATGAGGCCATGATTTATACTGTTTGGGCTACTATGTTAGCAGGTTTAGTTTTTAGTAAGAAATCAGATTTAACATTAGCTGCAACAACTTTAGTTGCTTCCATGTTATTATTATTTGCTTTTGTAAGCTATTTAGACCCTACCATTACAAATGTGGTTCCTGTACTTAACTCATATTGGTTAATGATTCATGTGTCGATAATTGTAGCTTCATACGGATTTTTAATACTTGGAGGATTTTTAGGTTTATTATCTTTAATATTAATTATCTTTAAAACTAAAACTAATTCAGTAAAATTAGATTTAAAAATATCGGAACTAACAATAATTAATGAAAAATCAATAACTGTTGGTTTGTATATGCTAGCAATAGGTACATTTTTAGGTGGTATCTGGGCAAATGAATCTTGGGGTAGGTATTGGGGTTGGGACCCTAAAGAAACTTGGGCTTTAGTTAGTATATTAGTTTATGCCTTTATTTTACATATGAGATTTGTTCCGGGATTAAAAAGTAAATTCACTTTTAATGTTGCTTCAGTATTTGCTGTTTATTCTGTACTGATGACTTATTTTGGAGTTAATTATTTACTCTCAGGACTACATTCATATGCTGCTGGAGATAAAGTTTCTATTCCTAATTCTGTTTGGATTTCGGTAGCAATAGTTTTGTTTATAGTTATTATAGCAAAAATAAAAAATAGAAGATCATGAAATTAGATATTTTAGTTTTTGGAGCTCATCCTGATGATATAGAGTTAGGATGTGCAGGAACAATATTAAAACACATAAAACTAGGATTAAAAGTTGGTGTTATTGATTTCACAAAAGGGGAGCTAGGTACAAGAGGAACTGAGGAAACCAGAAGTGATGAAACTAAAAATGCTAATAAAATATTGGGATTAGAGATTAGAGAAAACATGGGTTTTAAAGATGGTTTTTTTGTAAATGATGAAGATCATAAATTAAAATTAATTAAAAAAATAAGAAAATACAGACCAAATATAGTAATTACGAATGCTCCTTCAGATAGACATCCTGACCATGGTAGGGCTTCTGATTTGACTATTGACGCTTGTTTTCTTTCAGGATTAGAGAAGATAGAAACAGGACAAGAAAAATGGAGACCTAATCATCTATATCATTATATTCAATTTAACAATATTTTACCAGATTTTGTAGTAGATATTTCTGAAGAAATGGATACCAAAATAGAATCTATTATTTGTTATAAAACTCAATTCTATAATCCTGATTCTACTGAAACAGAAACTATAATATCTTCAGAAGATTTTTTAGAAAGTGTAAAGTACAGAGCTAAGGATTTAGGTAGACAAGCAAACTGTAAATATGCGGAAGGGTTCATAAGTAATCAGAGCTTAAAAGTGAATTCTCTTAAAGATTTAATTTAAGTTTTTATACTTCAATCTTATTGAGTTTCCAATTACAATTACATCTGAAAAAGCCATAAATAATGCTCCCCACATTGGG
>Ga0115000_10004718_pt1 | contig 11100 bp, 11 predicted proteins | sample ArcticOcean_MG_C_6_FD_89690 | JGI IMG/M metagenome (GOLD analysis project Ga0115000, IMG submission 89690) | Marine microbial communities from western Arctic Ocean - ArcticOcean_MG_CB8_128 | ecosystem: Environmental > Aquatic > Marine > Oceanic | place: Arctic Ocean: Canada Basin | collected... | reverse complement strand
TATTTAAACATTTAATAATTTTTAATGTTTGTTCAAAAGTATATACAGCTGTTATATTTAATTTTATACCTTTGTTACTTAATTCTTTAATTACTGAACCCATAAAAACTCCTTTTGAATTAACTACTGGTATTTTTACGTAGACATTTTTACCCCACTTATTTATTTTGTAAGCTTGATTAAGCATTTCTTTTGGATTGTCAGCAAAAACTTCAAATGAAATTGGTTTTTTCTTACAAACTTTTAAAATTTTTAAAGAATAGTCTTTGTAATTTTTTGCTCCTGAGAGTCTCATTAGGCTAGGATTTGTAGTAAATCCGTCTACTATAGATTTTTTATTAAAAAATTTAATAGTTTCAAAGTCTGCACTGTCACAAAATATTTTTGTTTTCATTAGTCTAAATTTTTTACAATATCTTCTGTCATTTTTTTTGCATCTGCAAACAACATTAAAGTATTATCTTTATAAAATAATTCATTATCAATGCCCGCATAACCTGGTGATAAACTTCTTTTTACAAAAAGTACAGATTTACATTTTTCTACATCTAGTACAGGCATACCAAATATTGGGCTTTCAGAATCATTTTTAGCTGCCGGATTAGTTACATCATTAGCACCTATCACAAAAGCAACATCTGTATTAGCAAAATCGTTATTTATATCTTCTAATTCAAAAACTTCATCATAAGGTACGTTTGCTTCAGCTAATAAAACATTCATATGTCCAGGCATTCTCCCTGCTACTGGATGAATAGCATACGTTACTTTGATGTCATTTTTTTTTAATTTATCCACCATTTCTCTTAAGGCATGCTGTGCTTGAGCAACCGCCATACCATAACCTGGGACAATTATAACTGATGAAGCATTTTTCATTAAAAAAGCTGCGTCTTCTGCGTTTCCACTTTTTACAGGTTTTTGATCTTTTTTATTTTTTGTATCACTAGAAGAATTTTCTTCGCCAAAACCTCCTAGTATTACACTTATGAAAGATCTATTCATAGCCTTACACATTATATAAGAGAGAATTGCGCCTGATGAACCTACTAGAGCTCCAGTAATTATTAGTGCAGTATTTTCTAGAGTAAAACCAATTCCCGCTGCCGCCCAACCTGAATAAGAATTAAGCATTGAAATAACAACTGGCATATCAGCTCCGCCAATTGGTATAATTAATAAAATACCAATTAAGAAAGAGATTGCAATTAATGTCCAATAAAGACTTTCGAATTGTAATTTACATAAATAAAAAATTAATACAAAAATTGTGATACCTAAAATTAGATTTATGTAATGCTGCCCAATAAACGTAATTGGTGAACCTGACATAATTCCTCTAAGTTTTAAAAATGCAATAATTGATCCTGAAAAAGTTATCGCTCCAACAGCAGCGCCTATAGACATTTCAACTAAACTAGCAAATTTGATATTCCCTGGTGAACCAAGATTGAATGCCTCTGGGTTTAAAAAAGCTGCAATTGCTACAAAAACTGCTGCAAGACCAACAAGACTATGAAAGCCTGCAACTAACTCCGGCATAGCGGTCATTGGTATTTTAAAGGCTATAAAGGCACCTATCGCCCCCCCGATAACTAAAGATAAAAATACATAAATTATTGTAGTTGAAAAATTTCCAACTGATAAAAATGTAACAGTTATAGCAATTATCATTCCTAAAATTCCAAAGTAATTACCTTGTCTAGATGTGTCTGGAGAAGACAGGCCTCTAAGCGCAAGAATAAAAAGTATTCCAGATATTAAATAAAATATTGCTGATAAATTGGATGATATCATTTGATTTTATTTTTCTTTTTTTTATACATTTGAAGCATTCTTTGAGTAACTAAAAAGCCACCAAAAATATTTACAGCAGCTAAAATAATAGCCAAAAAACCAAAAATATTGGAAGTGTCAAAGATATTATTTGATGAACCTGCTAAAGCTGCAATTATTGCACCAACAATAATTACAGAAGAAATAGCATTTGTAACTGACATTAATGGAGTATGTAATGATGGAGTAACACTCCAAACAACATAATATCCTATAAAAATTGAAAGAATAAAAATACTAAATCTAAATATAAACGGATCTATTTCCATTATTTGCCTTCCTTAATTAGTGATTTTGCAATAATTTCGTCTTCCATATTAATATTAAAGTAATTTTTTTCTTTACTGTATAAATTTCTAATAAAACTGAATAAGTTCTTAGCATAAAGACTTGACGCTGTTAAAGGCAATCTATTCATTAAATTTTTTACTCCAATTATTTTAATTCCATTAACATTATTAATTTTTCCTACTTCTGAAAAAGCGGAGTTTCCTCCTTGTTCAGCTGCAAGATCATATACGATTGACCCTGGTTTCATTAATTTTACCATCTCTTCACTTAAAATTCTTGGGGCAGGTTTACCTGGTATTAAAGCTGTGCAAATCACGATATCATTTTTTTTTAATGCGTCTTTCATCAGTTCAGCTTGTTTTTTTTTAAAATCTTCACTTGCTTCTTTTGCATAACCACCTGATGTTTCTAAATTTTCTGATTGTTCTACAGTTAAAAATTTTCCCCCTAAACTCTCAACTTGTTCTTTTGATGCAGCTCTTACATCAGTTGCTGAAACTATCGCTCCCAATCTTTTTGCAGTAGCTATTGCTTGCAAACCTGCAACACCTGCACCTATCACTAAAACTTTAGCTGCTGGAATTGTTCCAGCTGCAGTCATCATCATGGGAATTGCTCTTTCAAATTCATAAACTGAATCTACAACTGACCTGTAGCCTGCTAAATTAGACTGAGAGGATAAAACATCCATAGATTGAGCGCGTGATATACGTGGAAGTAATTCTAGAGAAAAAATACTTATATTTTTTTTTAAAATTTCTTTGAATTGATTTTGATTTTTAGTTGGGTTTAATATTCCAACTAAAATAGTTTTATTTTTTAAATTTAAAATTTCTTCATCAGAAGGACAATTAACTTTTGCTAATAAGTCACAACTACTTTGAACTTCTTTTGGTGAATCTTTAATTTCTACACCAATATTAATATATTCTTTATCTTGAATTCCAAGATGTAATGCGTAATTTTTTTCGATGCAGATTTTCAATCCAAGATTAATGATATTTTTCGCAACGTCAGGTGTAATGGATACCCTTTTTTCTAATAATAAATCTTCTTTTGTTGAGCCTACTATCATAAATGTTAATTTTAATTAAAGTAACGTAAGTGCTAAAATTACTAATACTGCTATTATTGCTGCAGTTCCCCAAAGCACGAATTTGGTAAACACGTTCCATGTTTCTTTGTAATCTTGATTGCTCATTACTAACCTTGACGAGCTTTGAATTTAGGATTTTTTTTATTTATGACGTAAAGAGTTCCTCTACGCTTAACAATTTTAGAGTTAAGGTCTCTTTTTTTTAATGATTTTAACGAGCTAGCTATTTTCATAATTAATAAAGCCTGGCAATGTCCTACTCTTCCATGTCTTAAGACAAAGTACCATCGGCGCTGAAGGACTTGACTTCCGAGTTCGAAATGGGATCGGGTATGGCCCCTTCGCAATAATTACCAGGCAAAAACTTATAGTATTATTCTGTTTTAAAGTAAACAGCTTAATATGCCTCTTTTCAGGTGATTTTGGTGGGCGTGATAAGAATTGAACTTATGGCCTCTACGATGTCAACGTAGCGTTCTACCACTGAACTACACGCCCTTAAGATATTTGTCTTTAACATAACATAATATTAGAATAAATAAAAATCATGTTAAAAAAGAAAATTAATCGTAAAAATATACTAAATTTTTTAATATGTATTTTTCCTCTTAGTTTTATTTTTGGTAATCTTATAATTAATATTGAAATAGTTTTAATTTCACTTCTTGGGGTTTTTATCTATAAGAGTAACATTTTTTTTTTTGATAATAAAAAAATTATAATAGTTCTATTTTCTTTTTTTCTTTTGTTGGTAATTTCAACAACACTATACCACAATTTTAATTTAGAAAATTCACAGGTAATTAAATCAGTTCTATTTATAAGATACTTTATCTTTTTTTTAGTTGTAGGTACGGTTGTAAAAAATCAGGATTTTAACTTTAAGTATTTTAGCTTAACGTGTTTTTTGATCACTATTTTCTTATCAGTTGATATTATTTTTCAGAATTACGTAGGGGTAAGTTTATTTGGTTATAATCAACACATAAATCATAATAGTAGTGTTTTTGGAGATGAATTGATCGCAGGAAGTTATATACAAAAATTTTGCTTAATAGGTTTAATTTTTTTAACATTTATTTCAAATAAGTTCAGTAGAATTTTATTGTATATATCTTTTTCAATTTTTATTTTAGGAATGGGGATTTTTTTTTCCGGTAATAGAATGCCTTTCATTCTCTTTTTAATCTCAATTATTATTTCATTAATTTTTGTAAAAAAATATAGAACAATAATTTTTATTTCTCTCTCATCACTATTAGTTTTTTTAATGATCTTGCTAAATAATAATAGTGTAATTAAAAAAAAATATATTAGTTTTTTTTCTAATAGTATTTATATTGCTAAAATTTTAAAGAATGAAATAAAAAATAATTTTAAAGAAAGTGATTTGCTTAATACGCCTGGTAGTGGTCACGGAGTTATTTTTTCAAGTGCTCTAGCTACATGGTTAGAAAAACCAGTTTTAGGTCGAGGTATAAAATCTTTTGGCATAACATGCCGAGCTAATCAATTCATTTTCATTCCAAATAAAACTAAATATGAAGGAAAAAAAAATCGATCATGTGCTCCTCATCCTCATAATTATTACTTAGAGATTTTAAATGACACTGGTCTTGTGGGATTAATATTGTTGATTGTCTTTATAATATTTATAAGTGTAAAAAATATAAATTTTTATAGAGGAAAGAATTTTGAGTATAAAATAATTAATTATATTTTGATACTAACACTTCTTACTGAATTTATACCTCTTAGAAGTTCAGGTAGTTTTTTTTCAACAGCTAATGCTTCATTCATATTTTTCTTAATGGGAATGATTATTAACTTACAAAAAACAAAGGATTATAATTAAGTATGTTTGATAGATTTTTATACAATAACTTTATTTTGACTTACCATCGTATTGTTGAGAATAAAAATCAAATAAATAGTGAAATTAATAGTATTTCTGTAACTACTGAAACTTTTGAAGGGCAAATCAAATTATTAAAAAAAAAATTCAACATAGTCTCAATCGACGAGATATTAAAAATTGATAATAAATTTAAAAACAATTTAGCTATTACTTTTGATGATGGATATAAAGATAACCTTACAAATGCAGTTCCAATTTTAGAAAAATATGACGTACCTGCAACTATATATATAACTACTAGATTTTTAGAAAATAAATGGGATATGTGGTGGTATGAAATAGAGAAAATAATCTGGAAAAAAGATAAATTAGATTTTAATTTTTTAAATAAAGAATATTGCTTTGACTTAAAAGAAGAAAATAATAAAAAAAAATGTTATAAAAAATTATCTTTACTCTTTAAAAACTTAAGTTATTTAGAACAAAATAAGCTTTTAGAGCAAATAACTAAAACTAAAGAAAGAGTCCAATTTAAAAATAAAATTTTAGATAAGTCCGATTTAATTGAATTAAGCCAAAAAAAAAATATTACAATAGGATCTCATACTCATACACATGCAAACTTGTCTATACTAAATGATGATGAATGTAAAAAAGAGTTACTACTTTCAAAACAAATATTAGAAAATATTTTAAATAAAGAAATAGCTCACTTTGCTTTTCCTTATGGTTCAAAAAAAGATGCGGGATTTAGAGAGTCTAAATTGGTTAAAGATGCTGGATATCAATCAGCTGTAACTACTCAATTAGGAGGTAAAATAAGTAACAACGTATACTTAATTCCAAGGGTTCATATCGGTGAAAATCATGAAGGGTGGAAATTATTAATTAAATTAACTTGGATATATAAAATATATTATTATATTCGATTTAATTTTTTCAATACCAAAATATTTTTTTAAGAATTACTGACGGTAAACAAAAAATTATAACGTTTTTAAGACTTAAATTAAAATTTTTAAAGTTAAATAATATTTTAAATGAATTTAAATAGTCTTCTTTTAATTTATAATTAATAAGTTTTTTATGGTCGATCATAGACTTTATTTTTTTGACTTCATGTAATCTGAGATTTTTTTTATTTTCTTTTAACCAGATTTCAAACTCTGCTATTGCTTTATCTTTTTCAATCGTAGTTAAGTTTTTGCCATGAGCTCTATATATGGCGGTGGGTAATTGTGCTGCCTTAAATTCACAGATTTTTGACAATCTAATAAAAAGATCGAAGTCACCAATATGTGTAAATCTATAATCAAAAATTTTCTTTAATTTTTTTAAAATATTTTTTCTAATGACTGTGGTAATAATGCCAATATTATAATTACTAATAATTATTTTAGATATATTACCTTCTGGTAATTTTTTGTTTACGTGAATTTTTTTAATATTCTTAGATTGGTTAAGAATTAATAGTTTACTATATACAACTCCTACTTTTTTATTTTTAAATAAGGGTATTTGAAGATTTAGTTTATTGGGCATCCAGAGATCATCTACATCTAAAAAACTTATAAATTGTCCTTTTGAACGTAATATTGCCTTATTCCTAGCTGCATAAAGAGATGTGAACTTTTTAGCATAAAAATATCTAAACCTTTTATCCTTAAACGATTTAAATATTTTTTTACTTTTATCCGTTGATTTATTGTCCCAAAAAATTAATTCCCAATTTTTATATTTTTGTTTAATTACAGATTTAAGAGCTAATTTTAAATATTTTTCACCATTGTAACAATTCATTATGATGGAAACTAAGGGTTTGTTATGCATGTTTATTTTATTGATTTTTTTATTCCATTTTTTAAAGATACTTTTGGCGTCCAACCTAAAATTTTTTTTGCTTTTTTAATATTTGGATAGATTGTTTTAAGTTCATCACGTCTCATTTTTATAGCACCAAATATTGGATTGCCTGTTTTAAAAATATTTTTAATCAAAATTATTATTTTTTTAATTTTAACTGCCTTACCTTGCCCTATATTAATTATGTTTCCATTAGATTTTTTGATAGTTAATGATTTTATAATAGCGTCAACAGCATCACTAACAAATAAAAAATCTCGTGACTGATCGCCCTCTGAACACGGAAAGTTATTATTTTTTCTACATCCTTCTATGATGTTGGGTATAAATCTATTTTGATCTTGTTTTGGTCCATACACTTGATAGATTCTTAATATTGTTGCTGGAAAATTTTTCTCTTTAAAACAATTAATTAAATATTTAGTAGATAACAATTTAGCCTTAGCATAAGCCGTTTTAGGATTGCAGAATATCTTTTCGGATTGAGGTGAGGAGCTATTTCCGTATTCATTTCCAGTCCCTATTTGCACAAATGACTCTATTTTTTTTTCTAATAAAACGTCAACTATATTCTTACATCCAATGTAATGACTATTAAAAATTATCTTTTTTCTTGATATTTTAGTAGAATGATCTACGTATCCACTTAAATTAACAACGTAGTTGTAATTTTTAACTATTGTTTTTTTTATAAAATTTAATTTTGATACATCGCCAATTATATATTTAACTTTTTTTAAGTATCTTTTCTTTTTAGGTTTATTTTTTGAAATACTTGTTACTTTCCAATTTTTTTGAATACATTTCTTAGCTAAGTGATAACCAATAAAACCCGTACCTCCGGCTATTAAAATTGTTTTTTTCTTCATTTAAATTGAATAGTTATGAGTTAAAATATTGTAATATGTTTTAAAATTAAAAATTATATAATTTTTTTTTTAGCACTTCTTCAAGTTTTTCTTTATCTTTAATTGTATCCATACATTGCCAAAAGCTATCATGTTTATATGCAACTAACTGTTTTATTTTTGTTGCTCTTTCTAAAGGTTCTCTCTCTAGAAAGGTGTTATCATTTTTAATTAAATTTAAGAACTTTGGTTCAATTACAAAAAAACCGCCATTAATCCATCCTTCATCCATTTGAGATTTTTCTTTAAAATAACTCACATATTTTCCTTTTAATTTTAAAGCACCAAATCTAGCTGGAGGTCTAACAGCCGTCACGGTAATAATTTTTTTTTGACTTTTGTGAAATTTAAGTAATTTTTTTAGGTTTACATTTGAAAGACCGTCACCATAAGTTAACATAAAACTTTCATTACGAAGATGTTTTTTAAGTCTTTTTAATCTTCCGCCTGTCATAGTGTTTTTTCCGGTTTTAACTAGGTCTACTTTCCATCCCTTTTTTTCATAATTTTTTTGTGAAAAATATTTTTGTATAATATGACCTTTATAGCCAAGTGCGATTATAAATTCTTTAAAACCATATTTTGCATACTGCTCCATAATATGGATTAATATCGGTTTACCTCTAATGGCAACCATAGGTTTGGGAATAGTTTTTGTGTATTCACTAAGTCTAGTTCCTAAGCCACCTGCCAATATTACAGTTTTCATAAATAAATCACCATTTATATTTTAACCCTTTAACTTTTTTTCTTAATATTTCTTTTTTGAGATGCACTAATGTTGTGCAACTCATTATTAAACTTTTATTTTTACTCACACCTTGAAATCCAAACCAAGTTTTGGGTTTAATTCTTAAAATTTGATAATTTTTTTCTCCAATAATTATGCTTTGAAATTTTTTTTTCTTAATATTAAAAAAAACAAATTTTACACTTCCGTGCGGAACAGCAACAAATATCATCATTTTTTTGTGATATTTCCACGCTTTAATTTTTTTATTAGCAACCCATGAGAAATATATTTCTTTAATCTTTTTAAAATTAATTTTTTTACTATCTAATGTTTTTAGAATATTTCCTTTTGGATGCTTAATAATCTTGCCTTGGATAAGTTGATAATTTGATAATTTAATCATAAAAGCCTAATAAATGTCTTAATTTATTAAATCTTATAAATATAGTCTTTTTTGAGTAAGAAAAGGGGATAAATATTATATGCACAATTTTCATTTTTTTAAAATATTTTTTTCCCATAATATTGTATTTAATACTTGGAACATAAAAAAAGAATTTACATGTTCTTTTGTTTTTTTAAATTTATCATAGAATTTTATTATCTTTTTTGTATCAAAAATATTGTTATTCTTTGCATCTATGGATCTTAAGGTATCATTAACAAAATCACTTAAATGATTTTTTAACCAATATGTTTGCGGGTCTGCGATTGTTTTTTTGTTAGCAAAAAGAATTTTTCTATCTATTGTGTTTCTAAATAAATATTTGAAAACTGCTCTTTGCTGACCGTTTATCATCTTGAATTTATTTGGTAGTTGAAAACATTCCTCTACAAGCTCGTGGTCTAAAAGGGGCAATCTTGTTTCTACTCCAAATCTCATTGAGGCTCTATCAACGTATCTTAAAGTCCTAGGAAGTTTTAAATGAAATAAATCTGCAAATTGGGCATTCCTTAAATGACTTTTGAATGGTGCTTTAATTTTATAATTTGAAGCAAAATCTTTTAAGAAATCTTTTTGTAGGTATTCCGCGCTTGAATACTCTGAACCATCTTCTGTTGCGCCACCAGTTTTCATTAGTCTTGCTAAAGCTCCTTTATAAAATGTTTTTGGTTTTAAGCTTTCATGACTCTTAATAAGTCTTGAAAGTTTTTGTTCTAAATTGTTAATTTTATTAGATTTCAGCATATCTAAATGCCAGGCAACAACATGATAATGGTATCCAGCTGCTACTTCGTCTCCTCCACCTCCATCTAATATTACCTTGCATTTATCAGAATATTTTTCATATAGATCAGTATTACTTAAAACTCTTAATGAAGAAAATGGCTCGTATTGAATATGAATAACTTTTTGTAAATAACTTTCCAAATCATTGTCTTGAAGTACAGAGCTAAAATTTTTTAATTTTACTGATTTTGATAATTTTCTTGCGGTTTCTAATTCACTAAATTTTTTATTTTGATAATCAAACGTAAATGTGTCAAATTTTTTATTTTTAATTTTAGTTAAAGCAACAAGAATTGATGAATCAACACCGCCAGATTGATGTATTCCTCCCTTTACGTCAAAAACAGTATGTTGATCATATGAGTTAGAAAGCTTTTCATAAATAGACTTTGCATAAGAATAAAATGTTTTTTCAGTATTTTCATCATTATCTTCGGATATCGCATCTTTAAAAGAATAATACTCTACTTCTTTAATTGATTCTCCATTGTATTGTAAATAAGTCGAGGGCTTTACTTGATATATATCTTTAAACCAAGTTTCGTGAGTTGCGTTAACTAAACCTGAGTTTAAATATCGATGTGCTTCAAAATAATTTGCTTTTTTTTTAACTTTTTTATTTTGAAATATTCCTGGAATTTCAGAGCAAAAAGTCAACTCTTTATCTTCCTTATTAAAATTGTAATACAGAGGTTTGATTCCGAACCTATCTCTTATCAGGTATGTAGTTTTTTTGTTTTCATCTGATATAAAAATTGAAAACATGCCCTTAATTTTATTAATAAATTCTATACCAAATTTTTGATATAAAAATAATAAAACTTCTCCATCACCCCTACTTTTAAATACTATTTTTTCAAAATATTTTTTTTTTAAATCTTTGAAATTGTATATTTCACCATTATAAATTAATGTAATTTTTTTATCAAAGCTGACGAATGGTTGGTTAGATAGATCGGATAGGTCAATAATTTTTAATCTTACATTTCCTGCTGCGCAAAAAGAGTTAGAAAATATAGAGCTATGATCTGGTCCTCTATATTTAATTTCTTCATTCATTCTTTTGACGACTTCAAGATCAACTTTTTTGTTAAAGTTAATTATTCCTGATATTCCACACATAATAAATAATTTTTTTAATTTTTTTTAAATATAATTTTTAGAGCTTGCTTAGCTTGTTCGGTGTTCATTTTTAATCCGTTTAAGTATTTTATTTTATTTTTTTTTGCGAGTTTATACATCAAGGTTCTTTTTGGTGAGTAAACTACATCAAAAATTATTGAT
>Ga0115000_10004717_pt1 | contig 11103 bp, 8 predicted proteins | sample ArcticOcean_MG_C_6_FD_89690 | JGI IMG/M metagenome (GOLD analysis project Ga0115000, IMG submission 89690) | Marine microbial communities from western Arctic Ocean - ArcticOcean_MG_CB8_128 | ecosystem: Environmental > Aquatic > Marine > Oceanic | place: Arctic Ocean: Canada Basin | collected... | reverse complement strand
GAGAGATGGAGCAGGTGCTTCTTCAGGGATAGATTCTACTTCACTAACAACTTCTTCTGCTGACAATAAGTCTTCTTCCAAATTTTCTTTATCGCCTATAGAGTTTTCTATGTTGACATCGTCGCTTTCTGTTTTTTCATTAGACTCTTCTATAAGAGACTGTTCGGTATCTTCATGAGTCTCTTTGACAGATTTGTATGCAGCGAATTCCTCCAATCTTTCTTCAACTTCTTCACGCGTCATTTCTGCCATTTTTAATTTCTTATTCTCAGCCAAATTTTGATATTATTAGTTTAATAGCAAACGCTAAAACTTTTGAGACAGCTCTTACTTACTATTGAGATTAGGTGAAACAATAGCCTAGGTCCAGAAATAACGCAAGCGTTTAAGAAGGGAATAAAAGTGTTTAGTATTCATATGCTTACTAGTTTTTAGTTTTTTTAAGACTTTTTGTGCATAAAAGTCCCATAACCGCTTTATTTAGAATTTTGTTGTGTGATTTTATATTGTTAGCTTAAAATATTTGATATGTTCCACATCACCATTTTAATTTTATTGGCTTAGGAAGGTTTGTTTTTGAGTTATGGATAAATCGACACTTATATATGATGGTGAATGCAGTTTTTGCATACGCTGGGTGGCAAGGTTGAAATGCTTGACAAAGGACCGAGTAGACTACCTACCTTCACAGAGAGCATATGAAAAACTTACACAAATTACCGCTGAGGAGTATGAACGCTCTGTTCAATTGGTCGACCCAGGAGGAAATGTTTTTGAAGGAGCGGAGGCAGTTTTTAGAGTCCTTTCATGTGTTCCGAGGATTACTTGGCCACTATGGATTTATTATAATATTCCAGGCTTTGCATTGATTCTAGAATGGGGCTATCGGATAATTTCTAAAAATAGAAAAATTTTCGGAGTAGTTTGCTAAATATTTTAGACTAGCTCTTAAATTTGTTGCTAGCATACTAGCTATGACATTCATAAAAAAAAGTCTTTATTAACTCCTATCCCAGAATAAGTATATATTTTAAAGTTCAAATGAAAAAAACTATTTCTCTACTTTTTATTATTAGTTTAATTTTGTCAATTACTGGTTGCCCTAATCCAGGTAAGACTCGTAAGAAGATGCCGCGTTTATTTACTAGTAATTTTATTATGGAAACAGGAGCAGATCCTTCTTTTGTAATTTCTGAAGATTTCAATCGAGATGGAGAAATAGATCTCATTGTTACTAATAGCGGTCATAATACCTTGTCTTATTTTAAAGGGAAAGGAGATGGAACATTCAAAGATCAAATGACTATAAAGACTGGAGAAGAACCAATTTGTGTTGTTACAGCAGATTTTAATAATAACGGATATCCTGACCTTGCTGTGTTGAACTATAAAGATCAGAGTATCAATATTTATTTTAATTCTCGGTTTGGTAGTTTTGTAAAAAATCGCATAACTTTAAGACCAGGAAAAATTCCTATCAATATGGTTGCGGGTGATTTTAATAGAGATGGAATTAATGATCTTGCTGTTACTATGCGATATCACAAGGTGATGATTCTTTTAGGGAAGGGAAAAGGGCGTTTTAAAAATCCTGTAGCTATACCAGTCAACGGACAACCAACGGCTATAGTTTTGGGCGATTATGATAGAAATAAAGTTATTGATATTGCAGTAGCATTAGCAGGGTCGGGTAAAACCGGAATACAGATCTTATGGGGGATCGGGAATGGGACCTTTCACGAGTCAACAGTTTTTAAAGGTGGAGGACAACCGTTAACAATTGCAAATATAGATGTAGATAACGATGGTTATGAGGATCTTGTCACATCAAGCAATTCTCTTCACACAATAACTTTAATTAAAAATAACAAGGATAAATCGTTTTCAGCATTAGAAGACTTTGCTTCCGGGTCTTTCCCAAAATTTGTAGTTGTTGCTGATTTCACAGGAGATGGTAAGCCCGATTTGGCAGTATCAAACTCGATAGATGATTTAATCACTGTTTCTCTTGGAAGAGGCGACGGAACTTTCACCTATCCACCTATCGCCCACGTGGTAGATGAATATCCTCAGGGAATGGTCGTGGGTGATTTTGATCATGACGGGTTGATCGATATGGCTGTTACATCTAGGGATAAACGGTTGGTAAATATTCTCATAAAAAGAAATATCATTGACCCTAAACCTGATATTAATGGTCAACCTTTTATTAAAACTGAACAAGCCACATAAACGGGCTTTACTCGAAATAATTCAGGTCTCATACCGAGGCTTTAATGGTTTCTTGTTCTTTTCTCACGGTAAGAACATTACCCTCGGGATAAACTCCTAAGATTACTTTAGGTTCAATGAGTTGGGCAACTTTAAGTACATTACGGTACCCTTCTAGGTGGTTATTCGTCATGGGGACAAGAATGTAGTCATATGATTTGCTTATGAGTTTTTCTATTAAATAAGGTTCCATAGTTTCTGCGGAAAAAAATCCATTGCCATAGCTATACACACTTACAACTCCTGGATTAGAGTGTAATTCTTCGATAAGTGTATCCTGTCCCAAGATGTCAACACGCGTTTTTCTATATTGATTCATCGCTACAATGATATTTTGAATCAACCAATTCCTGGCACTTATTAAGACGAGAACATTTGAATTTTTGGGGATTTTATTGAGTGATTCTTTTGCGACATCTATAAATAAAGTTGCATCTGCCTTTGTTTTTCCACGATCAAAAGCAGCTAGAGCTTCACGTTGTTTATTTTGGATTTGCTCTGCACTGTAGTTTGGATATTCTACCACGACGTGTCCATTGCCATCGAACCCCTCGTTAGTTATTTGGGCTTTAAGTAGATTTTTTTCAATACAGCTATTATAAAAATCTGTTCCTGGTTGAGGTGTATTAATAGACACCTGTATTTCATGTATTAACCCCTTACTTGCTAATTCGTATACTAGATCAACTGTTTTTTGATCTTCTTTAGGAGAAGAACCCAGACCTCCAACACTTATAGTAGCGTAGAACCGCATATCTATATCCTTACCAATATTCAGAATGGATCGTAGTTTTTTAAGGTCGTGTTTTTTCCCAAGAGTCATTTGCTCTGCAACGAGGTCACTTGCTGTTTCGATACCAAAACGAATTTTATAATATCCAGCAGATTTCATTTTAGTTAGAGCTTCTTTGTCAAGCGAAACATATTCACACATTGCTTCATACTTTAGGTTGTCAAGTCCTGCTTTTTGGATTTCATGAGCTAGTTCGATGTTAAAGTTTTTGTGAATATTATGTGTCTCCTCATCAAAAAATACACCTTCCATTTCCGGATATTTATCTTTCAATATTTTTATTTCTTGAATGATGCTTTTGACATTCCTTGGTCGCCAGTTTAATTGATCGTAGTATAACGTTGCGGCTGCGCAAAAATTGCAACGCCTAGGACATCCACGTGACCCATACATTTGAATTTGCCTGAAGCGACAGTTAGGTTCGTGATAATCTATTCTTCGGATATCATCGTCTTCTGGAAATGGTAGAAGGTTAATATCCGGAAGTTCACCTCTTGGATTGGGGTAGACTCCGGGAATATTTTTTGGGTTTTTACCTAGAACCAGATCAAGTACCGCGAACTCATATTCACCAACACAGACAAAGTCGGCTACCTTAAGAACTTCTTTAGGATTAGCCATCGGGTGTTGCCCCGTCATGATTATTTTTGTTTTAAATTCTTTTTTAGCTGCTTTCGCTAGACGCAGATCTTCGCCAATTGTTCGAGTGGAACTTTCCATTACTAGCCAGTCTGGTTTCTCTATTTGAAGATGCTTAAGGTATTGATCAAAATTCCATGCGTTTAGGACGCCATCGAGGAACTTAATGTCGTAATTGGTATCACGTTTCAGTAGGGACGATGTGTAGGCTAATTCCCATGGGTAATATCCGCAATTAGTAAAATTTTTTACTCCTAGTGACCACCGCGATGGGACATGCACCATGTGATAGCCGTTGGAGTCTACACCTACAGAATTAGCAATGACAATTTTCATTACTGCCCTCTCTCGGATTGAACTTTTTAATGAACCTCAGGCGGAAGACCTTGAGGAGTATTTGAATGTTCCACATATTGCGCAAGGGTAGCTCCTTGAGATCGTGCCGTATATTTACTTTTAATGGAGTTAATGGCAAATATTTTTCGAATAATCCATTCACAAAGAAGTCCTAATGTAATAAATAAAAATAGCACCACTGTAGTGAATCCATTTATGAGAACCCAGGCAAAAGAGGTCTTTTCGAGAGCGTATTTTTTTAACACACCCCAACCATTAAATTGAACAAAGGTGCCACGTGCATTATATCCACGAATAACCTTAGCTCCAGAAGCCCAAGCAATACAATCGATATTGGAGTAGCCCATTCCATGATCAATATTATAGAGGGAAACTGCTAAGTCAAATGCACCGCTACGTATTTCTTTAATTACTTTACCTTGGAGGCCGAAGATGCTCATTCGGTTAATACTGCCAGCAGAAATTGTCGAATTAATATTAGAGTCACATTCTAGAGTCTTTCGAGCCGATTCGGGGGCAAGAACAGTAATCATTGCACCTGGAAATTCATCTTTTAAAGACTTAATTGTTGCACTCAATGTATTGGTTGCAGACCGAATCAGAAGAATATTTATGGGGTCAGGGGAGTCTTTCATAAGTTGTGATTTTCTATAGATTTAAAAAAATACCCCGAAGCGGAGTTTTGCTCCACTTCGTTCGTTACCGAAGGTGAGATCTTCCCTGGTCGCCCGGGTTTTCCAGATCAAATACGGTGCCTTCTATATTCACTGCGACCATTTTTTTTATTCCAATACGTTTTGCAATTGCTTTAACATCCGCGTATCCATTGCCAGAAATATTGTGGTAAGGAATGACTCCAAGAGAATATTCTCGGTTTGATAAATCTTTTAATAATGGTTGAGGAAATAAATCGTTATTAAAATGTCCGTCTCCATATAGAAATACATCATCTACATAGTTATTAGATTTAAGTTTGTCATTAATGACATTTTGTCCTAGCACTGAGATTCGACTATCCTGATATTGATCATGAAGAGAACTTAGTATATCGTTTACTTGTTTCATTCGAGCGGTACGAAATAGAAGGATTTCTCGTGTGGAATTGATTTCAATGGATTTAAAATTATCTTTTGCCGTCGATGTGTAACGATTATCAAAACCTTTTTCGTATAATTTTTCAGCTTCTCGAAAATTTTTCATGACCATTTCGGCGGGATATTGGGGGTTGTCAACTACGCAATGGTTGCCACCGTCAAAATGCTTCCAATCAACATTGCGTAGAAACCCTTTTTGCTTCATACGGTTGTAGAATGGAGTCCCTGGTTGCGGGGTACTTATAGAAAGCTGGAATCGCCATAACAATTGTCGATCAAGCAGATCATTCATTAGTGCCAGAGTTTTCTTGTCACAATCATCTGTTGATCCTTCACCGCCAAAAGTAAATGTTCCATAAAACTTAAGCCCGATATTAGTGCCGTGCTCCATCAGTTGTTTGAGGCGTGGAACATTAAATTTTTTCATTAAGTCCATTCCCTGGGCGGCTTTTTCTCCAGCAGTTTCGATACCGAGCCTTATCATGTAATATCCGGCACTTTTCATTGCATCAAGAACTTCTTCATCCATTGGCCACTGCCCACACATAACATCATATTTTAAATCATCAAGTCCATTTTGGCGTATGGCTTTTGTCAGTTCGAGCATATACTTTTTACTACCATTATGAACCTCTTCGTCAAAGAAGATGCCTTCTAGCTGTGGATACTTTTCTCTAAGAGTTTCCAATTCATAGACAACATTTTGTGGATCTCTAGATCGCCAGTTAGGATGAGCATAAGAAATATTGCCACATACGCAGAAGCTACATGATAATGGGCATCCACGAGAAGCGTAGGCTTGAATTTCTAAATATTCGCTAGACGGTTCTCCGGGTATCCCATAAGCCAGCCTGGAAACGTCGTCGTCTTCTGGTAGTGGAAGTTTGTTAACGTCCAAAGGCATGCGTAAAGCATTAGGGTATAACCCTAGAATATCGTTTGGGTTTTTTCCTTGAAGAATTTCTAGAACAGTCAATTCATATTCTCTAAGTACTACGTAGTCAGCATATTTACTTACTTCTTCAGGAAAGGTGGTAGCATGTGGACCACAGATGATAAATTTTGTTCCAAATCTTTTTTTAAGTTCTTGTGCGAACCGACTGTCCGCGCTAATTGTTCGTGTTGCGCAGTCCATAATCAGATAATCTGGAGCAAAATCAGATACTTTTTCAACAAACGCATTATGATCTAGCTTATCTAAACAGCCATCGTAGAACCTTACTTCGTGGTCAGTATCACGCTTAAGCATTGACGAACAATAAGCCAATTCCCATGGATAGTAGGTAAAAATATTTAAATCTTTTGTACTGTTGGTCCAACGACTAGGGGAGTGGATCATTGCGTATCCGTCAGTATCAATACCGACAGAGTTACAGACAGCAACTTTCATCAAAGCCTCGCTTGTATGAGTTAATATTTGTAGTAGAGTTACTCCATAAACTTGGAGAACTCTTGTAGTATTAGAGTATCACTTTTGTTATAAAGCGATTCCCTTTTAAGACCTGTCGCATATTTTGCGATAGGAGGAAGTTAGCAAAGAGCCTCCTCCGCTTGGGCCACTAGAGTCTATGTCTCATAGCGGTTAAAATCAAATAAAACTTTAGTAAACTTACTAATAAGGTGATCAATCCAGAGCTTTAGTTTGTTTGAATTTATGGGTCATTGCTTATATGAAACAGTTAGAAATAAAAGAGATGAAGTAAATAAAATAAAAACATATCTTTAACCTTGACTTCCTTTTGGACTCCTTGTAAAGATATCACGCTATTTTTTCAAGATTTTAGCCTAGGTCTTTAGATGTTTTGGTATCTGAAGAAAAATTCTAAGAGTAATAATTTATGGATGAGAGACAAAAAGACATAAATGAAGCGGCTAATGAAAAAAGTAGATTTTTTTCACGTCTAAAGTTAGGGCTTCAGAAAACTCGAGATAGCCTGACTGACGGTATAGATAGAGTTGTAAATGGCCCTGCAGAAATAGGCCCTGAGTTATGGGAGGAGCTTGAAGAAGTTTTATTAGTTTCGGATATGGGTAGCTCTGTAATGTCTTGGGTTATGGAGGAATTAAAAAAGTGCGTGCGTGAATCTCTTATTAGAGAAAAAAAAGAAATTATAAAAATTCTTAAAGAACTTCTTATTCGTATTTTGGAGGAAACTAAGGTTGATGAGATGTCGTCGATCAAAGAGCCTTGTGTAGTTCTGGTTGTTGGGGTTAATGGATCAGGAAAGACAACTACTGTAGGTAAATTGGCTGCAAGGCATAAGAGAAAAGGAGAGCGGGTGATGGTAGTAGCTGGAGACACTTTTCGAGCAGCCGCAACTGAGCAATTACAGGCTTGGGCAGACCAAGTAGGTGTTCTTTGCGTTAGTCAAAAAAGTGGAACAGACCCTTCGGCTGTTGCGTATGATGCTGTCCAGTCTGCTTTAGTGAAAAAGATGGATAGAGTTTTCGTTGATACGGCTGGGCGATTACAGACTAATAAGAATTTAATGGAAGAACTGAAGAAAATAAAACGTGTTGTTGGAAAGGTGATTGGTAATGCACCTCATGAAACTCTTCTAGTCTTAGACGCTTCTATTGGACAAAATAGCTTGTCTCAGGCTAAATTATTTAATGAAGCATTAGGTATTGATGGGTTAATAATGACTAAACTCGATGGTTCATCTAAGGGTGGAATATTGTTTAATATTATCCGTGAGCTTAAAGTCCCGGTTCGTTTTATAGGTATTGGTGAGAAAGTTGATGATTTGCAGATTTTTGATCCAAGATCATTTGTCGATGCCCTATTTGATTAGTTATATCTAAAATTTAAAATATTTCAATCGTCAATTCATGCTTCCCAAGATTTATGTGTGGATTGCCCCACGATTAGGAAGCTTGTTTCTAAATAGAGGTGGATAAAATCAAAAAATAGTTTCCAAGCTCTCACCAAGATTTTAATTATATTTATTAATTGTACCTTCATTTATTCCCTTTTCAAAAATTCGAGTTTCTCGGGATAGTATTCCGCTCAATAGTAAAAGTCCTATCAAGTTTGGCACAGCCATCAACGCATTCATAGCATCAGAAAAATTCCATACCGCCTCTAATTCAAAAAGTGCGCCCATAAACACAATAATTACCCATAGATATCTGTATAAATAAACCCACTTTTCTTTAAAAAGATATTCAAAACATTTTTCTCCATAATACTCCCACGCTAATATTGAAGAAAATCCAAAGGTAATTGCGCTTAAACTGACGATGATGTTTCCCCAGTTACCGGGTAACCCACTAGAAAAGGCTTTAATTGTTAAAGCGACGCCAGTTTCTCCTGATATCCAAACACCTGATGAGCTTAATGCTAAAGCTGTGAGAGAGCATATAACCAATGTATCTAGAAAAGTTCCCGTCATAGAAACAAGAGCTTGTTTTCCGGGGTGGTTAGTTTTTGCAGCAGCAGCTGCAATGGGAGCGCTGCCCATTCCTGACTCGTTAGAAAAAAGCCCACGTGCTACTCCAAAACGGATAGTTTGCGTCAGCGTGGCTCCAATAAATCCACCAGTTGCCGATGTCCCATTGAAAGCATGTTCAAAAATCAATGCTATTCCAGAACCTAAGTGGGGTAAATTGTTAAAAATTACAATTATAGCTCCAATAAAATAAATTGTGACCATCAGAGGTACAAAATAGCTAGCAACATCAGCTATTCTTTTTATTCCTCCAATAATTACCATTCCTGTTAAAATCGCTAGAATAGTTCCTATTAATAATTTACTAGTTCCTAATGTTTCTGATAAGGCGTGAGCCGTAGTATTAGATTGAATCATGTTACCAATTCCAAAAGCAGCAAGAGCTCCAAAAATAGCGAAGCATACGCCAAGCCATTTTTGTCCTAAACCGTACTCAATGTAATACATTGGCCCGCCGGAAATTTCACCATAGTCATTAATATGCCTATATTTGACAGCCAAATAACCTTCGGAATACTTGGTAGCCATTCCCACCAATCCGGTTACCCACATCCAAAAAATTGCACCTGGCCCTCCCAATGCTACTGCAGTACTTACGCCAGCAATATTCCCCATACCAACTGTAGCTGCTAAAGCAGTCATTAGTGATCCAAAGTGGGAAATGTCTCCCTCTCCCTCACGTTCTTTGGCGAACGTTAACCGAAAGGCATAGATTATGTTTCGTATTTGAATTCCATTCAATCGGATGGATAGCCAGACCCCAGTTCCTAATAAAAGAATAAGAAGCCATGGTCCCCACATTATTTTTGCAAATTCGGCCAATAATGAGTGCATCTTTCGGTTCTATTAGTTAACGATATGTTTTAAATGAAAATGATTTGCACCAAAAAATGGAGGCACCGGGCGGACTCGAACCGCCGATAAAGGTTTTGCAGACCTCTGCCTTACCACTTGGCCACGGTGCCTAATAAACAAATCAGATTAAATTAAGAAAGGAAAATTGGAGCGGGAGAAGGGGTTCGAACCCTCGACTTCAACCTTGGCAAGGTTGCACTCTACCACTGAGTTACTCCCGCGAAATTCGAATTAAATAATAACTTATAGGGTCACTTATTATATTTTCCTTGGCGGGTTTGTCAATTTCTATTTTTTTTGGAAATTCGATTCTGTTCCCATTAAAATTCGAAGAATATTTTCACGGTGTTTAAAAACGACCATGATAGCGATTCCTAAAGACATAAATATATATGGCGCTGGTACGTTTGTTAAAATGCCAAATATAGGTAAAGCTATAGATGAACAAATAGAACTTAGAGACACATAATTTAAAACCCATAAAGTTAAAGCGAATACTCCGATAGCCATTAGTGTCGGTATTGGCATGATGTACAAATGAATCCCTAAGCCAATTGCAACACCTTTCCCCCCTTTAAATTTTATAAATACTGAAAATAGATGCCCAAGAAATGCGGTGAATCCAGCTACAGCTATGTCATAGGGATCAGTTAGAAATAAATAAGCTAATAAAATAGCCAGCCAGCCCTTAAAAGTATCTCCTAGTAGAGTGAAAATACCAGCTTTTTTCCCGAGTATTCGGGAGACATTGGTTGCACCAATATTTCTACTACCATGCTCCTGAAGGTTAATTTTTTGAGCGCGGGCAAATAAAACCCCAAACGGAATAGAACCCATGAAATAGGTGATAACCCATATAGAAATATTTAGCGCCATTTTAAAATAGATTTCTTAGGGGTAATGATTGTCAATCCAAATGTTCGAAAGAAAAGCTATAATTTAATTGAGTTATTAATTTGAACCTTAGTAGACATAGCGATCATTATCTGCGTAACACTTTCAGTCTCTTTTTTGCTTGAACGATAAATTGACTCCTAGGATATTTATTTACAAACTTCTTATAGAATACCACTGCTTCTATAAAGTTTTGCTCATTATAATAGGATTCAGCGATAAGAAAAGCAGCTTCATCTGAAAACTTGTAATTTGGGTTTTGAATTAATAGATTTTCAAGCCTAGATATGGCAGATTGGTAAGATCCAATATTATAATAGAATTTTCCAATTTCAAATATGTTTTCTGCTAGCCTTAACTCACATTTTTTTTTATTTTTTTTTGCTTTTTCTATGTATTTGCTTTTAGGGAATTGGTTGATTAACAGTTCGAATCCATCAATAGCATCTTTAGCTGCGGTCTGATCTCTTGCCGCAATATCTACCACTTTATAATCCGACATGGCTTTGAAGTAATAAGCCCGGTCGACCTTCTTGTTAACTGGGTATAAATCAATAAATTCTTGAAATTTATTTTTTGCTTCTTCGTATTCAGCTAAACTATAATGAATTCTTCCAAGAAGTAATAACGATTCAATTCTCTCCTTGCTACCTGGAAAGTCTTCAATAATTTGATTTAATAAGGTTCTTGCGTGCATATCCTCTTTGTTCTTAAGAGCTTTGATCCCTTCTGCAAATAAATCTTTCGG
>Ga0115000_10004716_pt1 | contig 11104 bp, 11 predicted proteins | sample ArcticOcean_MG_C_6_FD_89690 | JGI IMG/M metagenome (GOLD analysis project Ga0115000, IMG submission 89690) | Marine microbial communities from western Arctic Ocean - ArcticOcean_MG_CB8_128 | ecosystem: Environmental > Aquatic > Marine > Oceanic | place: Arctic Ocean: Canada Basin | collected... | reverse complement strand
GGACTTAAATTGGTTTAAAGATGGTGTTGAATTTCTAGAAAATAATCCTGATTATTCTTTAGTTTGGGCTTTAGAACAAAGACGATCAGAAGAAGGTTTATTGGGTGAGGTTATCCATCCAGAGTACTTTGATTTTCCTCCACCCGATGGTCGTAAAGCTTTAATTAGTTGGTTAGCTACTGGAATTACTTGTCCTGAAAGCAATTATATTGTTCGTACAAAAGTTTTTAGAGAATGTTGGCCCAATGAAAAAAAATCTCCTGAACACCACAAAATTCAACCTCACCTAGGATTTATGTTTAACTTTCATTGTTCTGATTACAAGGTAAAATATCTCCCCAGAGTGGTTAGTTGGGCAAGGATTCATGAGGATCAAAGATTCAGAAGACTGAGGAATATTGAACTTCCTGCTGCAAAAAAGTACTTAAAAGATATTAAGAAACTCACATTTAGCTTATTGTTTGGAAAAAAAACAGTTACTTTAGTTGACGGTTCGGTTATTTCGGTTCCTAATTTTTCAAAATCTGAAAGAATTAAATTGACATTTGGTGTATTAAAACAAAAAATACGGTACTCTAGATTTGTAATCAAGCCTGTCAGTAGAATCTATAATTCTTTTTTAAGGAGATTATTTTTAAATAAGAATAATTAAATATTTTTTTTGAAGAATGTGAATTACCAATTTTATTAATATAGGAGTTAGTCATGAAGGCAGTAATTTTAGCTGGGGGGCTTGGAACAAGAATTAGTGAAGAGACAGATTTAATTCCAAAACCAATGATTAGTATTGGTAATAAGCCGATATTGTGGCATATTATGAAAATGTATTCTATGCATGGGGTAAATGATTTTATTATTTGTTGTGGTTATAAGGGATATGTAATTAAAGAGTATTTTGCAAATTACTTTTTACATATGTCAGATATTACCTTTAATATGAAAGATAATTCTATGAAGGTACATAATAACAAGGCGGAACCTTGGACGGTCACCCTTGTAGATACTGGTGATAATAGTATGACTGGAGGACGCTTAAAGAGAATACATTCATTTGTAAAAGACGAAAAACAATTTTGCTTTACTTATGGTGATGGAGTTGGTGACATAAATATTTCCGAGTTAATAAATTATCATAAGTCACATGGAAAAGAAGCCACTCTCACAGCAACTCGACCACCAGGTCGTTATGGAGCATTGAATATAGCAAGTTCCGGCTTAGTAGATTATTTTTTGGAAAAACCAGAGGGTGATACAAGTTGGATTAATGGTGGTTTTTTTGTTTTGTCACCTAAAGTCATTGACCGTATTAATGGTGATGATACTAGTTGGGAAGGTGAGCCGTTAAATAGTCTTTCTACGGACGGGCAATTAGCTGCTTTTAAACATGATGGTTTCTGGCAACCTATGGATACTCTGCGTGAGAAAAATCTACTTAATGAACTTTGGAGTAGTGGTAAAGCCCCATGGAAAACCTGGTGATTGATCAATCTTTTTGGAAAGGTCGTAGGGTTTTTTTGACTGGGCATAACGGCTTTAAAGGTAGCTGGATTAGCTTATGGTTAAATCAATTAGGTGCAGAAGTTTGCGGTTATTCTCTTGATTGCCCAACCACGTCATCTATTTTTTATGCTGCAGAAATAGAGAAATTGATGAAGTATGATGTTCGTGGGGATATTCGTGATCTTAATTTATTAACTAAGTCAATGCAGTCTTTTCAGCCTGAAATTGTAATCCATATGGCTGCGCAATCATTGGTTCGAGAATCTTATGTTGATCCGATTGATACTTATACTACTAATATTATAGGAACTGTGAATCTTTTTGAGGCAGTTCGAAATACTGCTAGTGTTAAAGCAGTATTAAATATTACTTCAGATAAATGTTATGAAAATAAAGAATTGCTGAAGGGTTATCATGAAACAGATCCTATGGGTGGTTACGATCCTTATAGTAGCAGTAAAGGTTGTGCTGAGTTAGTTTCTTCAGCTTATCGAAATTCCTATTTTCAGGAGTCTAATGTAGCCTTAGCAACTGCTCGATCTGGAAATGTTATAGGCGGTGGTGACTGGTCAAACGATCGAATTGTGCCTGATGCTATAAGGGCGTTTATTGAAAATAAACCATTACTAGTTCGAAATCCGAAAGCAGTTCGTCCATGGCAACATGTTCTTGAGCCCTTATCAGGTTATCTTGTACTTTGTCAGCAACTCTTAAAAAATCCCATTGATTATAGTGAAGCTTGGAATTTTGGCCCTAATGATGAAGATGAACAACCTGTATCTTTTTTAGTAGATATTATTGCTAATACATGGGGAAATGGTGCATCTTGGAATCAAGATGATAGTAAACAACCGCATGAAGCTTTTTATTTGAAACTTGACTGTTCAAAAACAAGGTCACTACTTAAACATAAACCTGCCTGGAGTTTAGAAAAAACTCTTAATGAGACAGTAGAATGGTACAAAGCTTGGCATAACAAGAAAAATATGCGTGAATTCACTATTTGTCAAATAGACACTTATCAACAAGAACAAAATTAAAGTATGAGTAAAAAATTTAAGTTAGTCAAAACACCGTTAAATGGATTGATGAGATTGGAGCGCAAGGTAATTAGTGATGATCGAGGACATTTCAGCCGTCTTTATTGTGCTGAAGACTTAATAGGAATTGGAAACAAAAAATCAATTGCCCAAATAAATCATACTTTAACAAGAAAAAAAGGCACTGTTAGAGGTATGCATTTTCAATATCCACCACATTCAGAAACCAAAATAGTCTCTTGTATTAAAGGAGAGGTTTATGATGTTGCTATAGATCTTCGGAAAGGTTCTCCAACATTTCTTCAATGGCATGTTGAGATATTAAGAGAAAATGATTGTGCATCTTTTTATATACCGGATGGATTTGCACATGGATTTCAAACAATGACTAATGATTGTGAGCTACTTTATTTTCATACTGATTTTTATTCACCAAATGAAGAGGGAGCGGTTAACGCGTTTGACCCTTTGTTAAAAATTGATTGGCCACTTAAAGTTACAGAAATTTCAGAAAGGGATAATAGTCATTCATTTTTAAATATTGAATTTAAAGGTATTGAAATCTTATGAAATGTAGGCATTGTGATGAAAAGCTTAAACACACCTTTATTGACCTTGGAAGTTCCCCTCCTTCTAACGCTTATCTTACAAAAAAAACATTAAAAAAACCTGAGATATGGTATCCACTCGAGGTTATGGTATGTGATTGCTGTTGGTTAGTACAAACAGAAGACTTTGTTAAGGCGGATGAAATGTTTGCAAATGACTATGCATATTTTAGCTCATACTCAACTTCATGGCTAAAGCATGCAAAGAGTTATGTGGAGCAAGTATCATCAAAATTTAATTTAAATAGTGAAAGTACTGTGGTTGAAATAGCTGCAAATGATGGTTACCTTCTTCAGTATGTAAAAGATAAAAATATTCCATGTTATGGAATTGAGCCTACTCACAGTACTGCACAATCAGCCAGAGAAAAAGGTATTGAGATAATTGAAGATTTTTTTGGTGTTGATATTGCAAGCAGTTTGGAAAAACAAGGACGTCAAGCCAATCTAATGGTTGCCAATAATATTTTGGCTCATGTTCCAGATATTAATGATTTTGTAAAAGGTTTTTCGATATTGTTAAAACCTAACGGAGTGGCGACTTTTGAATTCCCTCATGTTCTTAATTTGATTAACAATAACCAGTTCGATACCATTTATCATGAGCACTTTTCATATTTAAGCCTTACTGCAGTTTGCAATATTTTTGGGGTTAATGGTCTGACAGTATTTGATGTTGAGCAGATTCCAACACATGGTGGTAGTTTGCGTATTTATGCTCAACGCAGTGATTTTGGCAACCATAAAGTTAATACAAATGTGGTTGATTTGCAAAGGAAAGAGGATCAAGCAGGTATTAGCGGTATTGAACTTTACCAGGGGTTTCAAGAGCAGGCGGAAGATATAAAAAACAATTTTTTATCTTTCTTAATTAAAACAAAGAACAATGGGTATAGTGTTGTTGGATATGGGGCGGCTGCCAAAGGAAACACCTTGATGAATTTTTCCGGTGTTCGTCCTGATCTGCTTGCTTATGTGGTTGATAAAAGTAGCGCCAAACAAGGAAAATACATGCCCGGGAGTAGAGTGCCAATTGTGGATGAAATCCAATTAAAGAAAGATCAACCAAACTATGTTGTTATATTCCCATGGAATATAAAAAATGAGGTTATAGAGCAGCTCAACTATATCAAAGAATGGGGAGGAAAATTTGTTGTATTTATTCCTTCTAAGCAAGTCATATGATAAAAGTAGCCGTTACGGGCGCAAGTGGATTTATTGGTCAACATGTACTAAATGACCTTAATAATTTATCTGTTGAAGTTGTTGCAATTACACGTTCAAAGCATGCAAATTTACCAACATTAGTTAATGGGTTATGGGTAGAGTTTGACCTACAAAATCCACCTGAAAATGTGTTTTCATTAATGGGGAATCCTGATGTTTTAATTCACCTTGCTTGGCAAGGATTGCCAAATTATAAGTCGCTTCATCATTTTGAGTCAGAGTTACCAGTTCAATATGATTTTTTAAGCACACTTATTAAAGAAGGCTTGCAATCTATAGTTGTTGTCGGCACGTGTTTTGAATATGGAATGCAGAGTAACTCGCTTTCTGAAAAATTAAACACAAATCCATCTAATCCATATGGCTTTGCAAAGGACTGTTTGCGTAAACAACTTGAGTTTCTTAAAACACAGTATAATTTTAAATTAACTTGGGCTCGACTGTTTTATTTATACGGTGACGGCCAATCTGATAGTTCGATTTATCCACAGCTAAAAAGAGCGATTCAAAATTCTGAGTTAAAGTTTGATATGTCTGAAGGGAAGCAATTACGTGATTATTTGCCAGTTGAGAAAGTTGCCAAGTATTTAATTGACTTGGCACTATTAAAAAAGGATATCGGAGTTGTAAATGTATGTTCTGGGGTGCCGATATCAGTTAGAGATTTAGTAGAAAATTGGTTAGATGAAAACAACTGGGGTATAGAGTTAAACTTAGGTTTTTATCCTTATCCAAATTATGAACCTATGAACTTTTGGGGCGATAATACTTATTTGAATAAGTTAATAAACTCAACAAATAATACTGATTAAATTATGAATATAGTTAATTGTACTAATTGTGGAGGTAAGTCTAAATTCTTTCTTAATGCTACAGACGTTAACCGTAGAATTACTAGCGAACTATTTTCATATAGAAAATGCCTCTCATGTGGACTAATTTTTTTAACTAACGTGCCATTAAATCTTGATAAATATTATAAAGATGAATATTATCAAATCCCATCTATTAATCACATTAATAAGCTTAGTAAAAAAATCCAGTATCAAGTTGACATGATTAGTGAATTTGCGCCTAAAAAAGGTAGAATGTTGGAAATAGGATCAGCATTTGGAGTGTTTGCCAATCAAGCTAAAAGATCGGGTTATGTCGTTGATTCAATTGAAATGAGTGGGATTTGCTGTGAGTATTTATCAAATAAAATAGGTATTAACACTTATCAGAGCAATACACCTCAGGATGTCATTCCTAGGTTGCAATTTAATTACAATGTGGTTGCATTATGGCACAATATTGAGCATTTATTGGATCCATGGGTTGTGATAGAGAGAGCAGTTGAAAAAATAACCCCTGGAGGTATATTGTTAATTGCAACACCAAACCCAGATTCTATTGCATTTCGTATGTTGGGAGCACTTTGGCCGCATGTTGATGCACCACGTCATATCAGCCTTATTCCAGAACATTTATTAACAACCAAGCTTAAAGGTCTTGGTTTTGATTTAGTTTTGAAAACCTCGAATGATAAAGGCGGAAAATCTTGGAATCGTTTCACTTGGCAAAGACTATTAATGAATTCAATTTCTTCGCATTTGCTAGAAAAAATACTTTTCCTCTTTGGTTGGCTTATTAGCATTCCAATGTCTTTATTAGAAAATAGAAAATTTAATGGCAGTTGTTATACCGTTATTTATCAAAAGATAAAATAAAAAACCTATGAAATTTTCCGTATTACTACCAACTCGTAACGGCGAAAAATACTTGAAAACATGTATTCAGTCAATCCTTGATCAAACATATGATGACATGGAGTTGATTGTTTTTGACAATGCAAATACTGATGGCTCTCCACGTATAATAGAATCACTTGCAAAAGATAAGCGACTAAAACATTATAAAACTCAAGCCGTTGTATCTGTGACAGAAAATTGGAATAATGCCCTAAACAAAAGTTCTGGAGACTATGTGTTGATGATAGGAGATGATGATTATCTGTTGCCTGGTTTTTTTGAAAAAATGGAATTAATCATTGATAGGAATAATGAACCAGATGGGATCACATTTAACGGATACTCCTTTGTTTACCCTGATGTTGTAAAAGATTGCAAAACAAGCTTCTATTCCGATCCACATTTTCATTATGAAGATTATTTAGATAGTGAAAAGTTGCTTTCAGTTAATTTTTTAAAGTCGATTGTAGATAGCATGTTTAGTTTCGAAGCTCGTGTCCCTCTTAATGCACTCCCTCATTTATGGTCTAGAAGGGTAATCAATCGCGTTAAAGGAGATTTATTTCGCCCCCCTTATCCGGATCATTTTGCCTTAAATTCATTACTTCTTAAGGCCAAGTCGTGGGTATTCTCACCTGAAAAACTATACATAATAGGTGTAACGCCAAAGTCCTATGGAAGTCTTGTATTTGATGCACAAGAACAAGAAAAAGCTAAAAATTATCTTGGGATAGATAACGATTTCCCAGGAAAACTTCCAGGTAATCCATTAATCAATAATATGCATAGATGGCTTGAATTGTTAAAGGAAAGTTATCCAGAATCTTTAGGAAACGTAAGCATATCCCGATCAAACTATGTAAAACACCAAGTATATTTTTGGATTTCACAATATAGGCTTAAAGTTATTACATTTGGTAACTTGTTTAAATTGTTAAGCCATCTAAATTTTGTTGAAAAAATTAATCTTGTTTCGGTGTTGTGGCACAAAAGAAGTTTACAGTCCATGCGCATGTTGATTACCAAGCGCAAACCAACGGTTATTGACACTTTTTATTATGGACCTAAACCTTTGAAGGGAGTTAATGATGCAAAAGAACTGTATGATAAAGTTATTAATAAATAGATTAGATGTAAATGGTAGACATTAGAAATCTAAAAATAGGGTATGCGCCATACTCTAACAGTCTTGAACAGCCTGGAGATAAACGAAGGTTTGCATATTATGCTAAACAAAAAAAAATAGCGTTTGAGATTGCTGATCATAATAAAAAATATGATTTGATTTATGTTACTCATGGTGCAGATTTATCTGTATGGGTCAACTATCAGAAGGGCAGTGCTAAAATAGTATATGAGTTAATAGATTCTTATTTATCTATCCCGACTTACTCATTTAAGAATTTATTACGTGGAGTAGCGAGATATATTACTGGACAACATAAACACTTATTATTTAACCAAAGAAAGACAATTGAGTTGATGTGTAAACGAGCTGACGCTGTTGTCTGTAGCACGGTAGAGCAAAAGAAATATCTAGAGAATTTGTGCTCTAATACTCGTATCATACTAGATTTTAAAAGTATGTTTAAGAGGTTAAAAAGCAGTTATGCTATACACAATGAAATCAATATTGTCTGGGAAGGTTTGCCATACAATATAAAGTCTTTTTCAGTAATTAAGAATGCTCTTTCAGTTTTAAATAAGCGTTATAAAGTGAATCTTCATATGATTACATCATTAGAATATGGTAAATTTATGGGGAAATATATCAAGAAGAATACTATTAATGATATACACAAGATATTAGATGCAAATACGATATATCTGTATGAGTGGAATGAGCACACCTGTTCTCACATTGCCGGAGCATGTGATTTGGCTGTAATACCTAATAATAAATATGATCCAATGGATTGGGGAAAGCCTGAAAATAAATTATTGATTTTTTGGTTAATGGGATTACCAACAATAACATCTGCAACACCTGCGCATTTGCGCACAATGGATAAGGCCGAATTGTCAATGACTTGTAGTTCCGAAGAGCAGTGGATTGAGTTACTTGAATATTATATAAAAAATTTAGATGATAGAGAATTAGTAGCAAACAAAGGCTTTGCTTTTGCTTCCTCTGTCAATAGCGATAAAGTTATCATGTCTCAATGGGATGATTTGTTTAAATCGGTCATTAATTAGTATTTTACAATTATGAGAATCTTAATATTTGAAATACTGTATTTGTTAGACATGTAAAACATGGAAACATTTCTTGGAATAGTTTCTGTAGTAATAGTGGCTAGTATTACGATACGGCTTGCAAAGAAGTACAAAGAGATAGCCTTGGCCATTGCAAGTGCATTTGTTTTACGTGCTAGTGCAGCATTAATTAATTTATATGTTGTAACGCTTCCAGATGGTGGAATTGATGCGGCTGGATTTGAGCGTCTTGCATGGTTGTGGGGAAAGGGCGGCTTAATAGAGGCTACTTCCCATTTTTTTGAGTACGGCATGCCATGGGTTTATTCAAACTTAGCATCATTGATTTATGCAATTTTTGGCAGAAGCCCCCTAATGCTTCAATCGATTAGCATATTGGCGGGTGTTTATTGTGTAGTATTAGTTTGGAAATTATCTATAGAGGTCTGGGGTGCGCAAAGAGCTGCTAAGAAATCAGCTTGGTTAGTAGCTATATATCCAATTTTGATTCTATATTCGTCTCTTACCATGCGCGAAGTGTTTATTACTTTGCTACTTCTTTATGGTATGCTTTATGTTGTTTTATGGGTAAAAACAAGAAAAATAATAAATGCATTTATTGCCTTAATGGCATTTTCTTTACAGGTTCTCTTACATCCTGGTATGGCTGTCGCAAGTGTTTTGTTTATAGGTCTGTTGCTTCTATATTACATCAAGAGGTTTTTTGCTAGTTTAATTATTAATTCTAGCCTTAATTTGTCCTCTTTTTTGGTAATGATGTTTTGCTTATTGTTTGGATTGTATATTTCTATATATGGTGCATCTTTGGTTGATGTCATAGGTTATAAGGGCTGGCTAAGAGTGGACACATTGGTAGAGAGGTCAAGTATTATGTATACAGGGGAAGCAGCTTATCCTTCTTGGTTAATAGCTGACACACCTATGCAGTTTTTGTTGCTATTAGTTCCCAAATTATTTTATTATCTTTTTTCTCCATTTCTATGGGATATTTCAAAATTTAGCCATGTTATTGGTATGTTAGACGGAGTAGTTTTTATAATGTTATTTCTTTTAATTTACAGTCATAGAAAATATATTACGTCCAACCCTCAGGCATTTATATTATTAGTATTTGTAATTTTCTTGTCCCTAGTATTTACCATAGCAGTTGGAAATTTTGGAACAGGTTTACGACACCGATCTAAGATACTTCCAATAGTAATAATTATTGCCGCTCCATTTATTTATCGAGTATTGTTTTCAAGAAGAAAAAGTAAAGTTAGAATAGTGATATAAGTAATTCTAATAATATAATATGGTGCCATGACTCTTTATTTTTTAGATATAGACTTTAAACTTACAAATAATATATTGCTATTGAGTAAAATTTCAGTAATTATGATTCTATTTAATTTGATAGCAAATGATATATCGATTCCATTATTTGGAATATTGGGGGCCGTCGCATCTACGGCTTTAACATTTTTATTGGGCTCAATAACTGCCTATTTTTTTTCAAGCAAAATTGTCCCAAAAAAAATATTCATTTATTTAGTTCTTAAAGTTCTTTTTGCATTAGTAACTGCATTTATTGTAAATGCTTTTATAGTTTATTATTTTGACATTTCTGCTATATATGAATCATTATTATTGGCACTTATATTTACGTTGCTTTTATTTTCCTTAAAAATTAAACAATATTACGTTTCTATCAAACATATATATTTCAAAATATTAAATAATTATTTTTTTTTAAATACGCGGGTGACGAAAATTGAAAAATGTTGATACTAATGTAGTCAAAGGTTTTGGAGAGGAGTGGGATTCGTACAATCAATCTTCTTTAACAGACAAAGAAACTAAAGATTTGTTTGATAGATATTTTAATATTTTTCCTAAGGATTTTTTTGCAAAAGATAAAATAGGCATTGATGTTGGCTGTGGGTCTGGAAGATGGGCTAAACATATTGCGCCCTTAGTCAAAGGTCTTCATTGTGTCGATGCAAGCAATCAAGCATTAAATGTAGCTAAAAATAATTTGGAAAGCTTTAATAATTGCACCTTTATTAATGCTACGACTGACTCTCTTTCATCTTTAGACCAAAAATTTGACTTTGGCTATTCACTTGGAGTTCTACATCATATTCCTAATACTAAAAAAGCATTATTTGATTGTACTTCTGTTTTAAAAAAAGGTGCACCATTTTTAATTTACCTTTATTTTGCATTTGATAATAAGCCTTTTTGGTACAGATTGTGCTGGAAATTAAGTGAGCCCTTACGGTTTTTGATTTCAAGAACAAATTTTCCAATAAGAAAGTTTATTACTACATTAATTGCCCTATTAGTTTACTTTCCAATTTCTAGATTTGCTTCAATAGCCGACAAGATTGGATTTAATTCAAGAAATATCCCTCTTTCTACCTATAAAAATACAACATTTTATACAATGCGAACAGATGCACTTGATAGGTTTGGGACTAGATTAGAGCAGCGCTTTACAAAAAAGGAAATACATTCAATGATGATAGACTCTGGCCTCACTAATATAAGTTTTTCCAAGGAAATTCCTTTTTGGACTGCTGTTGGGTATAAGAAGTAATCGATATGTGTGGCATTGTTGGAATCCTTTCAAATAATCGTAATCATATTGAAAATATTCAAGAGCTTCTTGACACTTTATTGCATAGAGGTCCAGATGGAAATGAAACATATAAAGAATACAGTCCTTCAATTGCTCTAGGACATTCAAGGCTTTCAATTATTGATTTAACATCTAATGGCACTCAACCAAAAGCATCAT
>Ga0115000_10004713_pt1 | contig 11105 bp, 15 predicted proteins | sample ArcticOcean_MG_C_6_FD_89690 | JGI IMG/M metagenome (GOLD analysis project Ga0115000, IMG submission 89690) | Marine microbial communities from western Arctic Ocean - ArcticOcean_MG_CB8_128 | ecosystem: Environmental > Aquatic > Marine > Oceanic | place: Arctic Ocean: Canada Basin | collected... | reverse complement strand
CCCGGTCGTTTTATTGAGCTTGAGCTATTCTTAATCTCAACTGACCGTGATGCGACTCCAGTTCTGCGAGGCATTGATGTGCGCTTCCAGTGCGAAATAGAAGAGTAGGATTTGAAATGAAGCCCGGAGATTTAGTTCAGAGCAACATATTCAGTGCCAACGGCTCGGGAGGCTACGGGCTTGTAATGGGCTCATGCGACACAGAGAGTCACTGGAATGTGTGGTGGGTTGGTGATACCACTCCTGTTAGTAAAATGGCAGAGGACTACCCTCACGGCGCAATTATTGATATTCACAAAGACGACATAGTTGTTGTTTCTGCGGGCATAGAAAAAGAAAATAAAGAATGAGGGCCGGCGACCTTGTAAGATTCAAAACGGACCTTGCGTACGAATGGAAAATAGGTCTTCTAAAAGAATACCATACTTGGGAAAAAATAGCAACGATTATTTACAATGGAAAAGAAATAAGAGTTGCCGCCTCTCTAGCCGAGGTACATAAGAGGGCTAAAAGACAATAAAGATACTATTTAATGTTAGTCTACTACGGAGTCTTTTAAGATATGAAGTACAATAGAAAAATAATAACAGAAGTTGTGAAGCGGGTGATCAAGGAGGCAGGTTTAGACGCTAAGCGATTCCCCTTAAAACTATCGGCCGTTAACCCAGCGGTTGCTAAGCAAGTAACCACCACTGGGCAACAGGACGGCAACGCCAAAGATGATGTGATTGGTGTGAATGCAAAGCCAACAGGCGTCGCCCCCGTGCAAAAACTGAAACCATCACAATCAAGCATGAATATTGGAAAGGCAATGACGTTTGCCCTACATATGATGGACCATCCTGCTGGAAAAATGGACCCCGGCGGAGACCTCGGGGCTTTTATTAGCAAAGACGGATTTATTATGGATGGACACCATCGGTGGATTTCCACTGCGATGGTAGATCCTAGTAAGCCGGTCGGCGGATTTTTAGTTCAATTCCCTGGTGAACAATTGGTAGCAATTCTTAACGCCATGACCAAAGGAAGATTTGGGCATATGGACGGCAAGAAGGCTTCGGGCGACTTTAACCAATTTAAGGAAGCCCCAATCCGCAAACAACTTAATGCTATGGTTCAAGGCGGCATTAACAAACAAACGGTGGATACTTTTAAAGGGTGGCAAGCCATGACGCCGGAAGACGTGCTAGCCGGACTAGAGGGGTTTACCGGAAAGAAGGGGCAAGATGCTGTGGAAGCAGCAGTCACCAAAATGGTAACCAACTTGGGTGGCATTACAATGAGTACACCAAGCTGGGCACCAGAAAGACCAGATATGCCAGTCATTGATGAGCCCGATGTTCCTGCTGCGGTTAAAGCACTAGGTCAGGGCGAAGTTGATTGGAAAGAACCATATGCTGGTGCCAGAGAAGAGCAGCCTGCCGCAAACAGAAAAGAACAAAAATGGGGCGGACTTAGCTCTAAAGGAAAGTATTAAATGAAACTCACAAAATCATATCTAAAAAAAGTTATTAAAGAAGAATTAAAAAACTTGTCTGAGGAAGGAGAGGAGCAGGGAGCGGCCCCACAGCCAAAACTCAAAGGCGACGTAGAAAAGATTTCGAAAGTGATGGAAAAGCTTCCTCAACTCCAAAGGTTGTTTGGGCTGATTAACACCGAAGACGAATTAAGTCAAGTTCTCGATAATCTTATCTCAGGCGTAGCAGGGGCAAAGATTATCAGCCCCCAACTGCTTAAAAAGGTTCTTATGAGAAAAGCAGCCAGTGCCAGCGACCTTAAGGGCGAATAATCATTAGCTGACTACTTATATCTACAGAGGAGGTGTTGTAGATATGCACGAAAAAGTAGACCAATGGCTCGGTAAGTGGGCCTCACGAAAATTAATAGTATGGGGAACCTCCACAGTATTCTTAGCGGCTGGGTCACTGACCAGCAGCGATTGGGTTGCTGTATCCCTGGCCTACATCGGGCTTCAAGGAGCAGCCGACATAGCAGCTAAGTGGAAGCATGGCTGATGAAAGCCTTATGGTATAAAGCCAAAGAACTTTGGTGGAAAGTGGCGCTAGGGATTATTTTCCTCGCCGCCCTCCTAACCTATTTTTACCGCCTGCTGAGACCAACAGACAATAATCTAGATTATTTAGAAGCAATAAAAATAGAAGCCACAGCAGCCTTAAAGGAAAATGAGTTGCGTGGTAGACTAGAAAAAGATAAGATTGGGGTAGTTAAGAATATCTTTAAAGGACATCTAGAAGCTACAAAGAAAATAGACGACCGAGAAGAACGCTTGAAAGCCCTGATTAGACTTCACGAAGAATTAGACATTTGAGGAGAATGGAAAAATGGTAGAGATTCCCACACTAGACATCGAGGATTACGATCCCGATCTAAACGAAGAAGAAGAAGCTGTTGAGGATAAGTCCGGCGGCGCTCTTATTTATGCCATCGTCGGCGCAGGTCAAGGCGGAGGTCGTATGGCCAAAGCGTTTTATGATATGGGCTACACCAAAACCGTTGCTGTGAATACGGCACGTTCAGATCTTAACGGGCTGGACATCCCCGAGGAACAGAAGTTTCTTGTTGACGAGCACGGTGAACAAGGTGCAGGCAAAGACCAAGCCAAAGCTCAAGCAGCCATTGAGCGTAAAGAGCAGGAAGTATTTAACCTCTTCCGTGAAGTTTTTGGAACCAATGTTGACCGCATCTTGATTTGCCTCGGCGTCTCTGGCGGCTCTGGCGGCGGGACAGTTAACACTCTCATCAAAGTAGCAAAGAAGTACTTTACCTACATTGGTATTGAGGATGTCGACCAGCGTGTCGGGGTGGTAGCGTCCCTACCCACAGCAGGAGAATCAGCCTCTCCCACCGTCGCCAAAAATGCTCACGCTCGGATTACCCAACTTTGCGGGCTCGCAGAGAAGGGAAAGATTGCCCCCCTCATCATGGTGGACAACGAGAAGATTAAAAAGCTTTATCCCAAGCTCACAGTCAAGAAGTTCTGGACAACCATCAACAACACTGTTGCGGGATTGTTCCATGTATTTAACGTCTTAGCGAATAAGGACTCCGAGTATACAGCATTTGATGCTACTGATTACGATAGTATTATGCGCCAACCAGGCTGTATGATTATGGGAGTGACGAGTGTCAAAGATGTTGATAGCGAAACTGCCATATCTAATGCTCTTAAAAAGAATCTTGAAAAGACATTGCTTGCTGAGGGCTTTGACCTAACAACTGCAACGGGTGCTGCGTGCATCGTTGTTGGCGGTGAAGTAATTTTTGAAGAGACTGCTGGGCTGATGGATAGCATTGAGTTCGGCTTTGATACTTTGGCCGCTCTAACCGGCGGTGCTATTATTCATCGGGGTATTTATGAAGACAGCAAGCGGGATAAGCTCGTTACTTACACTCTGGTGAGCGGGCTTAAACGTCCAGCAAAACGCATTGAGGGACTGAAAAAGTTCCTGAAGTAACATGAAAAAAGTAGTTGCGCTTATACTGCTCGTTTCACTCAGCGCCGCTGCGGGCGAGGTCATTAAATTTGATCCCCGCCCAGCGGTGATTGAGCAAGACACTGACACTTATGTTGGAATCCTTCTTAGCGAGGAAGATTTTCGTAAGATGCTTCAAAAGAAGATTGACACCAACGCCCAACTCGGCGAGTGCTCAGTAGATAAAAGGGTCTGCACCCAGATGCAAGAGACTTACAAAACGTACATCACCAAGCTAGAGGTGCGGCTTAAAAGAGACAACTCTTGGTTTGCTCGTAATCGGGGAACAGTGGGGCTTATGACTGGACTTGCCATTGGGGCCGGCATGGCTATCGGTATTGTTCACGCAGTATATCAGAAATAATGAAAAGAGATTTAAACTACGTCGCTGCTGTTGAAAAGGCAATTTCAGAGAAATATGGCAAACAGACCGTACAAGATCTTAGGTCTACCTGGGAACCTGAAAGAGAAAAAAATTACCTAAATCAACTAAAAGAGAGAAGAAGAAAGTTACAACTTCTTCAAGACCGTAAAAAGCTTTTTATGGTTGACGGGGTAGAAATTAAAAAAAAGAACGATATTAAACAAACTAGTAGAAACTGCCCAGTCTGTAAAACATATTCATTTTCATCTAAAGACGACCTATATATGAATAGGTTTGAGTGTTGCGGTCAGTGTTACATTGTGTATGTTGAGTTTAGGGAGGATCGTTGGAAAAGCGGCTGGCGACCCCAAGATGGGGAATACAAGCCACCGTTCTTAAAGACAATTCTTCAAAATTACAAAGCTTATATCTATAGATTTCTTAGGAGAGTTAAAAAATGGCTAATATTTTGGACATAGTAAGGGGCTTAAATCAGGCCGCAGCAAATGCATACGATGGCTACGACAATATGGATGAAAAAATTGGACTGAAAAGAGAAGAAGGTCATCCAATCACTGATAGTCGGATTATGGACGGATTCCGAGTCAAATTCGCTGCGGACAATTTGATTGTCACCTATCACAGCGAGGTCTTGATGAAAGAGATCCACCCCAGAGCCCAGTTCGAAAATGAAATTGAGAGAAAGTTTGGAGACATTGTAAAGTATCTCAAGAAAGAATATAAGAAAGTGACCAATTCCGCCGTGACCTTGTCGGAGATCGCTGATGCAGACATCATGGTTCAGAGCACATCTAGAGTTAGAAATTGGGTCCAAGCTACTAAACGTTACAAGATCGGTGGTGCCGATAGTGTTGAGACACTAAAACAGCCCTCAAAGGAAGGCACTGAGGACGGAATTAAGAAGTTCTTGGATCTATTCTCGGACAAGCGTCCTGCTAACGATAAGGCTTCTAAGAACCCAGACACGCCTAAGTCCTAAATGAGCCTCACAAAAAAAGAAATGATGACAGAGATCGTTCGCTGCGGCAAGGATCCTGTCTATTTTTCCAACAAGTACGCAAGGATATCTCACCCGTTGCACGGGCTCATACCCTTTGATATGTATGAGTTCCAAGAAGAGGCTTTAAGGGCTTTTACAAAAAATCGCTTCAATATTATTCTGAAAGCTCGCCAGCTAGGAATTTCAACAACTGTAGCGTCTTACATCACTTGGTTGATGTTGTTTCACAGAGATAAAAACATTTTAGTTGTAGCCACAAAATTAAATACTGCCGCTAACTTGGTAAAAAAATCCAAAGCAATTTATAAAAACTTGCCAGCTTGGCTGCGAATTGCTTCAATCTCCATTGACAATAGAAACTCGTTTGAGCTAACTAATGACTCTGTTGTGAAAGCCTCCTCTACTTCCGGCGACGCTGGTCGTTCTGAAGCATTATCACTACTTGTGGTTGATGAGGCTGCTATCGTTGAGGGCTTGGATGAAATGTGGGCAGGACTTTATCCTACTCTATCAACTGGCGGAGCTTGCATTGCTCTTAGCACCCCGTTCGGCGTTGGCAACTGGTTTCATAAGAACTACATCGAGGCGGAAGAGGGAAAAAACGATTTTCATCCAATTAAGTTACCCTGGCATGCGCATCCAGAACGTGACGAGGCTTGGTTCAAAAAAGAAACTCGGAATATGTCAAAGAGGGAAATCGCTCAAGAGTTAGAGTGTAACTTTAATGCCTCTGGTGAAACCGTCGTTCATGGCGATGACTTAAAAAGAATATTAGAAAATGTTTCTGACCCCAAGCACAAAACTGGCTTTGACAGAAACTATTGGATTTGGCAACAGCCAGTAGAAGGTCGAGATTATATAGCCGTGGCAGATGTTGCCCGTGGTGATGGGTCTGACTACAGCGTTTGTCAAATATTAGACTTAGGGACGATGCACCAGGTTGCGGAGTATCAAGGAAAAATAACCCCAGATATGTTCGCCCCTCTTCTTGGCAACATGGCCTCTGAATATAATAATGCTTTGCTGGTAATTGAGAATAACTCACTAGGTATCGGCGTACTCAGCCGCCTAGAAGAGATTGGGTATGATAATCTATATTACAGCGTGCGTGCTACCCACGAATATGTAGATCAAGCCACTGCTGAAGCAATCGGTGGCGTCGCCGGCTTTACTATGTCTATGAAGACTAGACCACTTGTTATAGCTAAGTTTGAGGAATTCGTCAGAAACAAACTAATTACTATTAACTCTAAAAGGCTGGCCAACGAAGTGAAAACTTTTGTTTGGCACAATGGTCGGCCTCAAGCTATGCGGAGCTATAACGATGATCTTGTTATTGCGTCTTGTATTGGCTGTTGGGTAAGAGATACAGCCCTGACGGCAAATAAAAGGGAAATAGAATATAAAAAAGCAATGATAAGTGGTATAACAGTTAGCAACAGTACTTTTGACACAAAGATAGAAGGTATGCATGGATACAGACCAGGGAAAAAACCACAAAACACTTTTGAAGGAAACGACGGCAAAACATATGATTTGTCGTGGATAATTAAGGGATAGAAATGGCTGATAATAGCAACCAACACAAAGGCGATCAAAATAATCCAAGAAATCAAGACGCTGGCTTGTTCAAAAGGCTGACTAGGCTTTTTAGCGGACCTCTCGTTGATTACAATCAACCGGCTGTCACTAGAACAACCGCTAGAACAGTTACCAAATATAAATTTACTACCGCAAGCGGCAAAGAATTTAAGAAAGAAGAGTACCATAACCCGTTCTCTAGCCTACAAGCCAAAGTTTTTCTTAATCGTGACAAGCAGCTTCGCTATACAGACTTTGATCAGATGGAATACATGCCAGAGATCGCATCTGCACTTGATGTTTACGCAGACGAAATAACAACTTCTTCTGAATTAACCTCTTTGGTACATGTTGAATGTCATAACCGAGAAATCAAAGAAATTATTCATACTCTTCTTTACACGGTTCTGAACATTGAGTCAAACTTGTTCGGATGGGCTAGAAGTATGTGTAAGTATGGGGATTATTTCTTATATTTAGATGTGGATGATACTCTGGGTATTACTAACGTGATCCCGCTTCCTGTTAGAGAAGTGGAAAGACTGGAGGGTAAAGACCCAACAAATCCGAACTACGTCCAATATTATTGGAGTGGTGATGCACAGCCAGGAGTTACATTTGAGAATTGGCAGCTTGCACATTTTAGAGTCCTAGGAAATGATAAATATGTTCCTTACGGGACCTCAGTCTTAGAGCCATCAAGGCGCATCTGGCGTCAGCTTACCTTGTTAGAAGATGCTATGATGGCCTACCGTATTGTCCGCTCTCCGGAACGCCGAGTGTTTTATATTGATGTCGGAAATATTCCTGCTGAAGATGTTGAGCAATATATCGAACAGGTCAAGACTCAGATGAAACGCAATCAGATTGTTGACCAGGACACCGGAAGAGTCGATCTGCGTTATAATGCTATGAGCATTGACGAAGATTATTACATCCCAGTCAGAGCCGGCAATTCTTCAAGGATTGAGACCTTGGCGGGCGGATCTTTTACCGGTGATATTGAAGACGTACAGTATCTTCGGGATAAATTATTTTCTGCGCTAAAAGTACCAAAAGCTTATTTAGCACAATCAGATTCGATGGAAGACAAAACCACTCTGGCCCAGAAGGATATTCGCTTTGCGAGGACCATCCAGAGACTTCAGAGAGTGGTTATCTCAGAGATTGAAAAAATGTGCATTATTCATTTGTATACTCTCGGGTATCGTAATGCAGACTTAACCAACTTTAAGCTAACTCTTAATAACCCATCTAAGATTGCCGAACTGCAAGAGCTTGAGCATCTTCGTTCTAGGTTTGAGATTGCTGGCGTCGCAACTGATGGGTATTTCTCGAAGAGGTGGGTTTATAAGAATATCTTTAAGCTTGATGACGACGAGATAGAAAGAATGCAATTTGAGCAATATACGGATTCAAAGCACGCCGCAGCTATTGAATCGATGGGAACCGCAGCCGGTGAAGCTGCAACTGCCATGGCCGGCGGTGGCGAGGGCGGGGATCTCGGAGATGAAGATCTTGGTGGCGACGACCTCGGAAGCGACGACCTTGGCGACGATAGCACCGAAGAGTCCCCGGAGGAAGAGGGACCCCTACTGGCAGAACCAGGACAAAGAAACGATAATGGGTACGAAACAGTGAAGCTCGATGGACGCCGAGGCGGCGCAAGACTTAGGAGTTATTTAGCTAGTGCCGGAGAAAGTGTAGGCTCTAGCTCAGATAGAAACCTATTTAAAGGGTGGTCTGGTGAAATGAAACCCCTTTCCAGGGGCATCGTTGGCGAGTCTATGCGGTCAGAAGAAAAGTTAATCCGGGAAACAAGTAACGATATTCTAAATCTTATAAGCGATCTGGGAAAGAACAATGAAGACTAAGCATAACAAAAAAAGAAATACAGCGTTTGTTTACGAGGCTTTAGTGAGAGAAGTCACAAAGGCTATAATCAGCCGAGATGCCTCTCGTAAGAATAAAGCCATCTCTATTTTAAAAGAATATTTCAGACAGGGAACAAGCCTTTCCAAGGAACTCGGATGCTACAAGGCCCTTTTAAAGGAAGACGCACTTGACAAGTATACAGCAGAAAAAGTTATTTTCTTAGCTTCTAGACAGCACGGCGAGCTAGACAAGAAAGAAATATTTAACGAACAAAGCAAGTTGATCAGGCAAGTTAACACTGATCTTGGTGCATCAACCTTTTCGAACTTTGTCCCAAACTATAAGAGTTATGCCACTGTGTCTCAACTCTTCAACAAAAAAACACCACTAAAAACAAGAGTTTTGCTAGAGCAAGAGATTCTAGAAATTCTTTCGGGAAAAGAAAAGCAAGAAGAAGATGTCATGACACCCATCGACGGACTTGTTGTAAAAACATTTGTTAATAACTTCAACGACAAGTACTCAACCTTGCTTCCCGAGCAAAGAGAACTGTTAAACAGGTACGTTTTATCTCTAGGGGATAATATGGCAGATTTCCAACTTTTCTTAGTTGAGGAATTGCAGAGAATAAAGGAAAGTGTTACAAATTCACTTAAATTTGAAGATATACAAGGGGATAAGCAGATGGTAGCTAATACTAAACTTGTTCTAGAGAGAATTGAGACATTCAATGTTTCTAGGTTTAATGAAGCAGACCTTAAAAAGGTTCTTAAGCTTCAAAACTTAATAAATGAGTATAAGCCCGATGCCATTAACTATTAAAATAAGCAAGCCGGAAGATAAGAAGCCTGTCCAGGCACAAGTTGAGCTTCAGATCCGTAAGACCCTTGCAGGGAATTACTTGATAACCGATCATGAAAAGATGGACATTGTAATATCTCCCTCTGCCAAGAGCATCTCGGCAATACCTAAAATGTATAGCGGGGATAACTCAAATATCTATAGTTACCAAAGAGACTTAATGTCCTCCCTGGAAAAGGGCGGCGTAATTGAGAATATGTCCGTTCAGGGCGGCTTAAAGTTCGGAGTCCTAGAAGCCTTGTATGCCGACGGACCAGAAGGCATCGATTCTATACAGGTTGCTCTTTTGGAGATTGAAAAGTTTATCAAGAAGAGTTTCGGCGAAGAAATAAAAGCCAAACAGTATGATAAGGACATTGAAGACAGATTCACAGACCCTGAAGATTCAGAAACGACGGAGCTTGGAGAGGTTCCAGCAGAGGAAGAGACTCCTTACGGAAGAGCAAGCTCCTTTAACACCCCTCATAGCTTTGTTGGCTATGGGTATCTCTATTAGATAGGAAAATCGTGGACTTATTATATTTCATACTTTGTTCGTATGGATTGACCCAAATTTTAACATTTTCAAAAATACTTGAGCCATATCGCCCAAGTAATTATTTTTTTCACTGCCCTATGTGTATGGGATTTTGGTCTGGGGTCCTTCTTTTGCTCCTAAACCCTTTTAGCAAACTATTTACCTTTGAAGTTTCTTTGATGAACGCTCTATTGCTAGGCTGCCTATCATCTGGAACATCTTATGCGTTATGTATGCTTATCGGCGATGGAGGACTTCAATTTGAACACCAAACTAGAAGGGATGTGGACACGAAAGTGGATGCTCCGACCCGTAACCAACTGTTGCAGGGGTAGTAGTATCTTGCGGGTAACGCCCGCATTCCAAGGAGAAAAAATATGAATAAGAAATATGTATTACAAGAGTTTATGAGTCTAGATTATAGTCATGATCTTCTTACTGAAGACGAACGTGAAGGTAATCGCCAGGGCACTCATCTTATCGTGGCTGGGAAGATTCAGGCCGCCGATGCCAAGAACGGCAACGGTCGTATCTATCCTCGTCCAATCCTTGAGAGAGAAATAAAGAACTACGAAAAGCTTGTCCGTGAAGGAAGGGCCATCGGCGAACTTGACCACCCAGACACATCAGTGGTGGAGCTTAAAAACGCTAGCCATGTGATGACCGAAGTGTGGTGGAAAGGCGACGACGTAATGGGAAAGATGAAGATCCTCAATACCCCTGCCGGGCAGATAGCCAAGCAGTTGGTTGAAGGCGGAGTCCAATTGGGCATTTCTAGCCGAGGCCTTGGGTCCACCCGCCAAGAAGGCGGTACTACCATGGTAGAGGATGACTTCCAACTTTTGTGTTTTGACCTGGTTTCGGAACCAAGCACTACGGGTGCCTACCTTGTGGCCGAAAGCCAAGTGAAGACCCATCTCACCAAGGCTGACCGTATTAACCGAGCCCTCAACGACGTTCTTGGTGACGACTAGCTATGGCTGGATTCGGTGCAAGCGGCAGTGGTGGACAGGGTTTTGCCGTTCGGCTTGAAGCTGACGGCGACACTAAGCTAGGAAATAGCGATGGTGATTTGCACCAGTTCACAGGTAGCGTCTCAATGAACGATAATGTATTTTTCCTGACGAACGGAAGACTCGGCATTAACACCTCCGCCCCTGATTATAAATTGAGCGTCGCAGGCAATGTTGGACTAAATGAATACATTTATCACAACGGCGATGCCGATACTTACATACAATTTGAAGACGACGCCATCACTCTTGTCGCCGGCAGCAATCAAATGATAAATATAGTGGAAGCCAGCCAAGACAAGATCACATTTAATAATGGCAGCAATGATGTTGATATTCAAATTAAAGGAGGTGGTGATGCTAATCTTTTTAGAACCAT
>Ga0115000_10004712_pt1 | contig 11106 bp, 7 predicted proteins | sample ArcticOcean_MG_C_6_FD_89690 | JGI IMG/M metagenome (GOLD analysis project Ga0115000, IMG submission 89690) | Marine microbial communities from western Arctic Ocean - ArcticOcean_MG_CB8_128 | ecosystem: Environmental > Aquatic > Marine > Oceanic | place: Arctic Ocean: Canada Basin | collected... | reverse complement strand
CAAACGGTAAGCGCTGTCCATTGATCGCATCAGAGATTCCTGCTGAAAATTGCTAGCGTACTCTCGGTGGGGATTACGATCCACAAGCTTACGGAAGAGTTTGTTGCGATTCGTAAAGCGCTTACCCGTCATGCCCTCCGGCGGACGGACCGATTGGGATGCTTGCTCCGGAAAAGCCAGATTCATTGGGCCATACTCGCTTCCGAAAAAGCCGGCGGTAGTAAAGGCCTTCAGTTCCTCTTTTTCACCCACGCCCTCGAGACGTTGCCCGATGTTTATAAACGCGGGCATGACCTCGTTTCTGGGACCAAGCACGCGGGCCATCCAGGCCCCAATATGCGGGCAAGCCACGGTCTGAGGCGGAACGTAGCCGGTATGCCAATGATACTGGTGTCGCGAATGCAGTATGCTACCAAGGTCGGGCTGCACAGCGGAGCGAATCAAGGCGCCGCGATCCATGACGCGAGCGATATGCTCAAGACCGGCGCAGATCTTGATGTCATCCACCGCCGTGTCGATCGAAGGGAACGTGCTCAATACGGAATCTACCGCCATACCTTTTTCATAAGGCGCAAAGGGTTTCGGATCGAAGGTTTCGGGAGCGGCCATGCCTCCGGCCATCCAAAGCAAAATACAAGCATCAGCCTTGGCTGCGGGAGCTTGAAGTCCACTGCCGCGAACCAACTGCGGCGCCCCAGACATCCAGGCAGCGCTCGAGGCAAGGGCGAGCTTCTTGAGAAAATCCCTTCGGACTATGGAATCAGGAGCGGTCGGATCAATATCGAATTTCATGGAGTGGCGAGAGTGGTTCAGGCTCTATCGAATGATGAAAAATTCCGGAGTCATGACTATCGCCCAAAGAACGTCTGTGACAACCTCTAGATCGGGATTACGGCCAAGCGCCTTGCGGAGCAGCGCCCTTTCTTTCCTACTCGGCGGACGGCTCAGCAATCGAAAATAGACCTCCTCGATTATCGATTCCGCGTTCGTTTCCGAATTCCGCGTCACCTTTTCCGCACCGGCTCGTAAGTGCTCAATTAGTATCGCGCTGGTGGAGAGGTGGACTGCCTCTAGCGCAGTGAGTTCGTTGGGACGGGATGTCACTATTTGATCTCGATTCGGACGGCCGAGCGAACGCATCAGGCTATCGGCTTTCAACAATGAAGATCGCAGCATTCGATCGCTTTCCACGAACGTTTTGGCTAAGGCAATACCTGTATTGGCATCTGTCTTTTTCTTCCAATCCGTATCGCAAAGCACTCTCGCATCATGCCAAGTCAGTTCATCGAGCTTCCACTTTTCAGGAAGCGTTTCTTCAGGAACCGTCTCGCTCACTTGCCAACCCTGATCGGTGACGATTGTCTCAACGGCACCGTCCGCGTACTCAAGACGCACTGCGCAAAATACGCCGGCAACGTTTGGCTTGGAACCACGGTTTTCCGCAACGATTAAGATCTCATTCGCATCGTCACTTAATCTCGATGCGAGGGATCCTCCTCTTAAGTTGGCCCATCCGGACCCGCTGAAAACCTCCTCCTTATTCAAATACAGAACGAACGCATTGTCCGCGGCCGTAATGATACCCGCGAATCGGACCGGCTTGGAGAGCTTGAATTCCCGCCGGAGTAGGATTTTCTCCCCATCCGGAGGCAGCCCCGTATCCACCGACGGTCCCCAGACCCAGGAGCTTGATACGGCGAATCTCTCCGAGAGCTCTGGTGAAACAACGCCACGCGAAAAAGGAGCATCAAAGGCGGCAGGCGCAGATCCGCTCAGTTGCCAGATCGCGTCGACAAACTGTTCCGCGGTAAGTCTCTTCGGACTTGGACCGTTGTAGGTGTAATTGCCACCTTCAGCCACTCCTCCAACCGCGTCACCACTACTTTGATACGCGTGCGAGGTAACGATCAGACGCAAGGTCCGTTTAAGGTCATAACCATTTTGCTGAAAATCGGAAGCTAGCCAATCCAGAAGATCCGCATCCCACGGTTCCGTGCCCATCGCATCGAGCGGATGCACAATGCCCCGCCCCATCAATTGTCCCCAAAGTCGATTAACGATCGTCCGCGGGACGCGACCGTTTTCCGGATGCACGAACAGATCGGCCAATTGGTCCAGCCGCTCTTGCTTCGTCGCGGCGGGATCGATTTGCCCAATTTCAGGAAAAGGCCAAGCCGCCTCAGCGATCACCCCCGTCGGTTTATCGCAGCGAAACAACTCCAACGGTTCTTCGGAATAGATCGCAGCCAAGCCGTAGGCCTCAGCCAAAGTCCAACGATCGATGAAACTGTCGTGACAGGAAGCGCATTTCATATTGATGCCGAGAAGCGACTGCGAAACATTTTGCGAAAATTGGATTGGAAGACTCTGAGCGACGCTAACGGTCCCGCGCCATTTGATTCCATCAATAAAACCGAAGCTCTCCGCATCAGGCGGAGCGATCAGTTCACGTACCATCGCGTCGAAGGATTTGTTTTGCCTCAGCGCTTCGTAGAGCCAGCCGCTGATCTGCTTACGACCGCCAGTAATAAAACCCGTGCCATCATAGTCGTTGCGCAGCAGGTCATTCCAGAACGTGAGCCAGTGCTCGGTGTAATCGATGTCTCTTCCGAGAAGATCGTCTATCAATCGGTCACGCTTATTGGGAGAGCTGTCAGCAAGGAACGCCCGCGCTTCCTCAGCAGTCGGCAGCAACCCGACCAAGTCGAGCGAAACACGCCGCAAAAAGGTGGAATCATCGATCGACTCCGGAAGCGGCCGATCGCCCGTCGCCAGATAAGAATCGATTAAACGATCCACCGGGTGATCGCGACCATCTACTATAGCCGGTAACTCTGGAAAACGCGGCCGCAATGGCGGCTCATAAGTCGGCCCGCCAAACGTGTAACCAGATTCCCAGTCCATACCTTCATTCACCCATTGCTTTAAAAGCGCCACTTGCGCTTCCGGCACCTGTGGGTTGTCATCGGACGGCATTCTGTATTCAGGATCCGGATCTTCTATCAATTCGAGAAACAGCGACCCCATCGCATCGCCAGGAACAGCTGCCTCGCCTTCGAGAAACAAACGCCGTGTATTGATAGACATTCCGCCCTTGGATTTATCGCCGCCGTGACACTCGATGCAGTGCTCCTTCAAAATCGGCACGATCTCATGGGCAAAGTCGACCCTCTGTCCTTCCTCAGCTGACAGAGTACTCGCTAGAAAAAAGCCCACAAAAAGGAGAAACGTAGCAATTATATTCATTATCCGACGCAAACAACCTAAGAGCTACTCTCTAGCTCATCATCTGAAAAGAGCAACAATCACTGCAATTTATTTTGCCCACAGATTGCTCAGACAAGCACAAGTAATTGATTATGATAAACTTACAAAATCTATTGATCGGTTTAATTGGATCTCGTTGTAGAATTTCAAAATCATCTGATTAAATCTGCGCAATCTGTGGGTAGAAAAACTCAACTCCTACTTTTCGGACGATGCATTAGCGACCGCTTACCCGGTGCCAATTTTCAATTCGCTCTTTCAGTCGCTCAACGACTTCCGGATGGCTAGCCGCCAAATCCGTGTCCCCACGAGGATCATCCGCTAGGTTGAATAGTCGAACGGACGCCGTATCCCAGACATGCACGTTCTTATAATTCGTAGTGTCCTCACCCGAGTAGCGAAGCATAAGTTTCCAATCGTCTTCCACGCACCAGAGGTATTGCAGCGTTTTATCGGCATCCCCCAGCGACATGTTATGAATCGAATTCGTCACGCCGAAAACCGCTTGGCGTTTCTTTCGGGCCTTTTCATCGAGCAAGTTGACACCCGTCAGATTAGCAGGGGCTTCCAGGCCTGCGGCGGCGGCGATTGTAGGAAAGAGGTCAATCGCATGAGCCAACTGCGGCGAACGAGACGGCTCCACTTGCCCTGGCCAAGATACCATAATGGGCGTACGAATACCGTTTTCGTAAGGCGAGCCTTTCGAGCGAAGGGCAAACCCACTCCACAATTCCTGGTCCGGGTCGTCCGCGTTTGTGCTTTTTGCCGCCCAGCCGTTGTCGCAGATATAGATAATCACTGTATTTTCGGTAAGCGATTTCTCATCCAGATAGCCGAGCAATTCGCCACAGGTCTCATCGAACCATTCGCACATCGCAAAGTACTTCGCGACATCCTCGGCTCGACCAGCCTTCGAATATTTCTCCAGCAAACGCTCCGGCGGGTTATGCGGCGTATGCGGCAGGAACGGCGCGTACCAGATCAGAAAGGGTTTCTCCGCTTCAGTCGCTTCATCGATAAAGTCCGTTATCGGGGTCATTCCTTCGCGCCCAATTTTCAGTCCCTCGTCACCATGCCTGCCTCCGCGTTCCGGATCGCCATGCGTCATGCCATGCGTAAAGCCGCCATCCTGATACGAGCCTTCCCACCACTTCCCTGATTGGTGAGCCAGGTAGCCATTCGTGGTCAGCAGCTTGATGAAGCTCGGGTACTCATGAAACGCCGCTCGTATCGGCACGTCCAGCTCGGCGCGATTATTACGTCCATCCACATCATTGCCCGTGACGCCATGTTGAAACGGATACAGCCCCGTCGCCATCGAAGCCAAGGAAGGTCGGCAAAGCGGAGCGGCGACGTATCCACGTTCAAATACAAGACTGTTCTCGGCTAGCTTATCCAAGTGCGGTGTCTTGATATCCGGATGACCCAGAAAGCCATAATCCGTCCAGGCCTGATCATCGCTCAGGATGAATACGATATTTGGAGGAGGATCGGTCGCAATTGCTTGGCCGACGCCCGCAAATGCCAGAATGGCTGCGAGCATTCTAAACGTGTTTGTTGAGTGAATCGTTAGCTTCATAAAAGGGATAGTGTTTGGGCAAAGCGATGGAAGTACCAAAATTAAGTTACAGCAAGATCATATCCATTCGCCGACACCCAAAGGCCCCTTACGACTATCATTCAACGCCGACGTGCTCGAATTCTATTTCCCAAGACTCTTCACCAAACTCGCCAACTTTTTCAGGCATCCGAAAAAGGATCCCAAGACCAAAACCGTATTCGCATTGATTCTTTACGATCTCATCGCCAAACTACCTTCATTCTACAATTAAACTCAATTAACTACCCTATGAAAACACGTGCTCTTTTATTCTATCTGGCGACTCTTCTCGTTGTTGGTCTATCCCAATCATATGGGGCCGAAGTTCCCGACGGTGTATGGGTCCGCGATGGTTACGAATTAACTGTAGCCGAGGACACCATCAAGAAACCTCGCTTCATGGCATTTGACAAGGATGGCACCTTGTATGTCAGCGTAATCAACGAAGGCAAGATACTCGCCTGTCAGGATAATGACGGTGACGGAAGGTATGAATCCGTAGCGCCTTTCATCGAAGGCAAGGATCCCAAAAGCAAACTTCAAGGGGTTCAGTTTCACAATGGCTGGTTGTATTTTGCACAGCTGAACGCCATTTCCCGGGCCAAGGATACCAACGGAGACGGCAAGGCTGACAAAGTCGAAGAAGTTCTGGGGGCCGACGATCTCCCTACAGGTAAACCAACTGGGCATAGATGGAGGGCTCTAATGATCCACAAGGGCCGGATCTACACTCATGTCGGTGATCAGACCAATGCAACTGACGAACCGATCAACGCCTCCGAGCGGAAAAAAATCTGGTCCTTCGCCTTGGACGGCTCAGACAAAAAGCTCTTCGCATCGGGTATTCGCAATTCCGAGAAGCTGGTAATTCGTCCGGGAACTGACGAGATCTGGGGAGTAGACCACGACGTCGACATGATGGCCTGGGGACTGGAAGGAAAACGCGACAAGAAAGCGGCAGAAGGCCAACCCATAACCGACCACAATCCACCCGCCGAATTGAACCATTATCAGGAAGGCAAGTTTTACGGCCATCCCTGGATTGTGGGAAAGATGATGCCCAACCTAATGTTCATCGATCATCCCGAGCTGATAAAATATGCTCGCATGACGACCATTCCCGAATGGACCATGCCGGCTCACTGTTCGGCAAACTCATTGATTTTTTATAAGGGAAATAAAATCCCCAAAGGACATGGGGATGCTTTCGTCGCGCAAAAAGGAGGTTGGAACTCTACCCAGAAGGTGGGCTACTGCCTATCCCGTATTTTATTTGAAGACGGTCACCCCTACGGAGAGCAAAAGATGGTCAGCTTCCTTAAAGATGGTAAAGAAATCCTCGGTCGACCTGCCGACTGCGTCCAGGCTCCCGACGGATCCATCCTCTTCAGCGACGATATGGGAAATAAGGTCTACCGCTTAAAATACGTGGGGAAATGAAAATCTAAATACAACTGCGCCCAAGTCATCTTTTTATCACTTCCTTCAGATAAAAATTCGTCAAAGCGCGTATTGTTATGCCCGTCGGAGCCTCAGCCAGGGAATATCCCCTTTTTTCGCTTTATCAACGACGATGGCGAGAACGATGACTCCTCCCATGACCATCATTTGCATCGAGTCTTCAAGGCTGAGGAGATTCATACCGTTACGAATAACCACAATGATTGCGCACCCGATCAGAGTCCCAAAGATGCGTCCTTGTCCTCCCATCAAACTCGTTCCGCCGACCACCACGGCTGCAATCACATCCAACTCGAGTCCGACACCCCAGATTGCTTTACCGGAATTGAATTCGGTTGCCATCATGACTCCAGCGATTCCGGCCATGATCCCAGTGATGGTGTAAACCAGCAGCAGGACGCGATTGACAGGAACGCCCGATAGTCTGGCGGCTTCTTCATTGCCTCCGATGGCATAGATGTGTCTGCCCAGTGTGGTTTTCGCCATAATGAAATGCGCAATCACATAAAGTGTAATCATGATGACGACGGATGAGAGGATGGTGATGGAAGCGCCTGGAATCGTAAAGCTCCAGAGCTTGTCAAAAACGTCGCTTGGCATTCCGGTGATGATTTGATTCTCCGACATGCTTTTTGCCAGGCCGCGCGCGATCAACATAATGGCAAGCGTTGCGATGAAGGCGGGCATTTTGAAAGCTGTGGTTAAGATGCCGGAAACAGCGCCCATGATTCCGCACAGTGCGATTCCACCGGTGAAAGCAAGCAGTACCACGGTCGGTGAAGCGTCTACGCCTCCGAATTTACGGACGAGCAAAGTGCTGGAGACAGCTGCAAGCGCCAGCAGGCTGCCGACGGAAAGGTCGATACCAGCGGTGATAATGACCATCGTCATGCCAATGGCTATGATGGCCATTCGCGCCATTTTCTGCGGGACATTGTTCAAATTACTGAGCTTGAGAAAGTTTGATCGTTTTTGCGCGACAGGTACCAGCATATCTGCGTCCGACAGAGCGGGAATCGAATTGAAAAATGTATAGGCGCTGGTGGTGCGACTACAAATGATAGCGACGGGCTTGATGCCGCCGGATGAATCAAGCGCTGCAAGAAGGGCAGTTTTGATTTCGGGGGGAGTTTCACCCGTTACTATGGTTTGAATACGGTTTTTGCCGTCAGCTACACCTTCTCTAAAACCTTCAACTAGACGTGTATCATCGACAGATGAACTTACGATCACGACACAGGTTCCGGAATCGTAAGAAGCGGTAAAATCGGAGGCCATTGATTCGCCAGCAAAGCGCCCTTCAACGGGTTGCTCCTGAATGGTGGCCAGACTGAATGCAGCGACGATCAGTATGAGAACAAACAGCATGCCGTAGTTCGTCATGAAGCGAGACAGGGATAGTTTTAGTGAAGGTGAATGCATAATGAATGATCAGTGAATCGCGAGATCGAGTAATTCCTCCTGGGTGGTATTGGAAACATCGGTGACTTCACCAGAAATGTCGCCGTTCCGCATCACGATAATGCGGTCGGACATGCCTAGGACTTCGGGCAACTCGGAACTGATCATAATGATCGCTTTCCCAGCGGCAGCGAGTTGGTTCATCAGCATGTAGATTTCGTACTTGGCGCCTACGTCAATACCGCGTGTGGGCTCGTCGAAAATAATGATCTCACAGTTGTGCTGTAGCCACTTGGCGATCACTACTTTTTGTTGGTTTCCACCGCTTAGATTGCCGGTCATTTGTTCCATGTCAGAAATTTTGATTCCGATGGTCTCGACATACTTCTGGAACGCGTTGCGTTCGCTTGCTTGATCGATGAAACCCAGATGTGAAAATTCGGCCAGGTTGGGCAGCCCGAAATTTTCGCGAACTGAGTGCATGAGCACCAAGCCCTGGTGTTTGCGATCTTCGGTCAGCAGACAGATTCGCGCGTTGATGGCATCGCCAGGCGAACGGATATCAATTTCCTTTCCGTCGAGATGAATACTTCCGCCATCTCGTTTATCCGCGCCGAAGACAAGGCGCATGGTTTCTGTACGTCCAGCGCCTACCAGGCCGGTAAAACCCACCACTTCGCCAGCGCGAACGGAGAAGGACACATCGTTCACTTTGTTGGCGAGCAGGTTTTTTACTTCAAGCCGCGTGCCCCCCAGCTCCTGATGCTCCTTTGGAAATTCGTTTTCGACGCTGCGCCCAACCATCATTTCGATCAGGGTGTTTCGATCGATTTCACTAATGGGTCGAGTGCCGATGTGTTGTCCATCCCGGAGAACCATGACGCGGTCGGCGATTTCGAAAACCTCATCCAGACGATGGCTGATATAAATGATCGCAATGCCGTGGCTCTGGAGATCGCGAACGATGCGGAATAAGCCCGCCACTTCCTTGGGAGTGAGGGCAGCGCTGGGTTCATCCATCACCAGAATACGCACTTCGGTCGCAAGTGCTTTTGCGATTTCGACAATTTGCTGTTCGGCGGTACTAAGTTCGCTACAGGGTATTTCCGGATCAATATTGACTCCGATCTTGGCAAGCAACTCTCGGGCGCGGTCCTGCTCGGCCGCCTTATTGATGACTCCACGGCGATGGATTTCGCGTCCGAGGAAAATATTTTCTCGGACGCTCAGGTGGGGAACGAGATTGAATTCCTGGTAAATAATACCGATTCCCGCTTCCTGGGAATCGTGCGGAGAATGAATTTCAACGGGTGTTCCGTCGATCACGATACTGCCTTCGTCGGGACGTTGGGCGCCACCGAGCGTTTTGATCAAGGTGCTTTTCCCTGCTCCGTTTTCCCCGACCAGCGCCAGAACGTCTCCCTGCTTTAGCTGCAAATCGATTCCTCGAAGGGCGTGGACTCCAGGGAAACTTTTGTGGATCCCCGACATGTCGAGGAGGGCGGGAGAGGAGTCAGTCATGGGACAAGCTTACTTCAAATCAGGATCGTTTTTTGCGTCCTTCTGGTAGTAAAGAGCTGTATCGATCAGGATTTCTTTTTCGACGGTGTCACCATTGAAATAGGCTGAAATTTTCTGAACGGTGGCTTGTCCGATGACCTTGGGGAATTGAATGGGGTCGGCAAAAATCCTCCCGTCGCGAATGTATTCCTTGCCGATGCGTTGGCCGTCGAACCCTACGACCTTGATCGAGCTTTGTTTATTTGCATTCTCAATGGCCACTACGGCACCGATGGCTGATGGGTCATTGATGGCAAATACAGCATTCAGATTCGGATGAGCATTGAGAGCATCTTCAGCGGCCTGCTTGCTGGCGTTTTGCTCGGCTTTGCCGGGCAATTCAGCCACGATTTTGATCGAGGCATTCGGGTTGGCAACATTCCATTCGCCGATTTTCTTCTTGAATCCTTCAACGCGCAGGAGACAGGATTGCGCGTCATCGTAACTGAGGATGAGCACTTCGCCGCCCTTGTTTTCCAGCGCTTCGATGATGGCTTGTCCTGCAAGTACGCCGCCGCCAAAATTATCGGTCATCACGTTGCAAATCACTTTGGCTGACTTGTCGGTACAGCCTGTGTCTGCAGTGAATACCGGGATATTCTTGGCGTTCGCTTCTTTTATGATTTCGCCGATTCCGTAGTGATCGGTCGGGGCGATGATGATGGCCGCAACACCCTGGCTGATGAAGTCGCGCATTTGATTGGCTTGTTTTTCAGCATTATCTCCACTCAAAATCGCCTTGACCGTGAAGCCGTGTTTTTCAGCCTCTTCTTTTACTGCATCGCCGAGCTCTACGAAAAAGGGATTGCTCAAAGTCATCAGGCTCACGCCGATAACTTTCGAGGAGGTTTCTCCTCCTTTGGAGTTTTCTTGGGAAGAATTTCCTCCACAGCTGATCAAAGTGAAGGCTCCGATTAAAGTAGCGAACGAGGTAATAAATATTTTCATGATTTTCATTTCATTTTGCCATCTTCAGTATGGCTTCAGCAGAACGTGACTAAAACAAGTAAGCCCTAACCATTATTTCATTTTTGGATAACTGCGAGTCATATCAATTCACTTTTCCAGCCTCGGAAAAGCCTAACAAAAAAGGGTCAGTGCTTGATTCTTGATCACCGATTGGGCACCCACTTCATGATGTGGGTGGCTACCGCGACGAGCTGATCATCATCATTCGTTATTTCTATTTTGGCGGACGACCGGGCTGATTCGGTATCGTAAGATTCCACAGTATAACGGATCGTGATCGTATCATCAATAAAGACCGGCTTGATAAAGCGTATCCGGTCATAACCCAGCGATATCGGCGTGGCATCATTTTCAGCCACGGAATAGTCTTCGATGATTTGAGAGGAAACTTTCGACGTATACGCAATCAGCAGTGCACCGTGAGCAATACGTTTCCCATAAGCCGACTTTTCCATAAACGTCTCATCGACGTGATTAGGCCCAAAATCGCCAGACAGCGCAGCGAACTGATTAATATCGGCTTCGCTGACCGTCTTACTAAACACGACCTCGCTGCCTTTCCGTAGGGGTTCTTTATCGCTCACTGGGGAAATTGAATACGTAGCTCTAAAGGGGTCAATATCCAACTACGCACAATAAAGCGAATCATACTCTTTACTTTACCAGACGCCACGAACTGCTATTGATAATCTATAATCAAATCACTTACTCCTCCCCATCCCCATGAACAGTTCAACCCAGCCCCTCAAACCAATTGGAGCGATTGCAATCGCGATTGCCGCTCTCTTCTTTTTCTCCGCATGTTCGGTAGATAAACAGGCTTCCGACTCGCCTGCCCGGCCGAATAT
>Ga0115000_10004710_pt1 | contig 11109 bp, 9 predicted proteins | sample ArcticOcean_MG_C_6_FD_89690 | JGI IMG/M metagenome (GOLD analysis project Ga0115000, IMG submission 89690) | Marine microbial communities from western Arctic Ocean - ArcticOcean_MG_CB8_128 | ecosystem: Environmental > Aquatic > Marine > Oceanic | place: Arctic Ocean: Canada Basin | collected... | reverse complement strand
TTTTAATGAATCAGGATATTCCGTATCAGATAAAAAAAAATCAATAGGCTCAGCTCCGTACAAAATACTGAACTGACCTCTTCCCTGCTGAACTCCATACCAGATTGAATTACAATTCCAAAAACAGAAAACTAAAACAAAAAGAAATAAGACCTTAAAAACCCTCTTTATCATCACGCCAACTAAAATAGCTTTTCCGTTTGAAAGTTCATACTGATAAAAAATAAAATCCTACTAAAATTCCTCAGGAGGAAATATATTTAGTAGGATTTAACTGACTAGCAAAAACATTTATTAGGATAACTGCACAGATGACGCAACTAAATCTTACCCGTTGCTTTATATTGAAATAAAAATTATTTTTTTTACTTGAATTAGAATAACGAATTTAATTAACTTTGCTTCTAGGATTATTCTTATGACAGAATTAGAAATAGATAAATTTTTCGATGGTTTTAATAAGCTCACATGCCTTATTATTGGAGATGTAATGGTTGATGCATATATATGGGGAAGTGTTGACAGAATTTCACCCGAAGCACCTGTACCAATTTTTGAAGCAAAAAAAAGAGAAAACCGTTTAGGAGGTGCCGCAAATGTTGCACTTAATATACAGTCTTTAGGTGCAAAACCTATTCTATGTAGTATTATAGGTAGTGACATCAAAGGGAAAGTGTTCGCTGAAGTTATGAAAAAACATAACTTAAATGAAGATGGAATCATAAAAAGTAAGGAAAGAGTAACAACCTGCAAAACAAGAATAATTAGTTCTAGTCATCACATGCTGCGCGTTGACGAAGAAAAAATTGATAACATTTCGAAGTCTGAATCTGCTGAATTAGTAAATAGAGTTAAATCCATTGTTGATCATCAAAACATTGATGTTGTTATTTTTGAAGATTATGACAAAGGATTATTGCAGAAAGATAATATTAAGGAAATTGTAGATTATCTAAACACAAGAAATATACCTTCTTGTGTTGACCCTAAGAAAGATAATTTTTCCAACTACAAAAACACATCTTTATTTAAACCAAACTTCAAAGAATTCACTAGTGGATTAAAAGAAGAAATTTCAAAAGGAGATATAAAAAGTTTGTTTACACATGCTGAATTTTTCAGTAAAAAACTAAATATTAAAAATGTAATGGTAACACTCTCAGAATATGGAGTTTTATTATACAACAAAGATGACAGTACACATATCCCTGCTGAAATCAGAAATATATCAGATGTATCTGGAGCTGGAGACACAGTTATATCGACAGCTTCCTTAGCATATGCCTCGGGATTAAAAGGAAAAGAACTTGTTAAGCTTTCGAACCTTGCTGGTGGATTAGTATGTGAAGAAATTGGTGTTGTCCCAATAAATAAATCAATGCTGAAAAACGAGTTTAAAAAATCTCAATTGTAAATGGGAGTTGGAAGAAATATACAAGAAGCTGTTAATATTTTCTTGTACAATAACAAAGACACTACGCTACGATCTCTCAGGTTCATTAGTGTAATCGTTGGTATACTAACACTTGGATTAATGATCTACTATTATGGATTTCCTAATAGCGATTCTGATCACCACAAATTGATTTCATATTTCAAAGCTTTATTTGGATATTATATTTTTAGCTACATCATTAGATTCATGTATTCTTTTGATAAACAAAGCTTCATAAAAGGATCTATCAGTGAGATAAGTTTACTGTTCTTATTAACTATTGATGCTATAGGGTTTTATGGTTTTGATATTAACATTTTGCATATGTTCTTTGAAGCCTTAGGCTCTGAAGAACCTGAAGAATGGTATGTTATATTTCTTCAAGTTTACCTATTAATATTAGCTTATCTTGAAGTTGGAAAGATGAATGTTAATCTTTCCAAAATCCGAATAAACCCTGCTGTCTTATTCATTGTGATTTTTGCGGGAATTATTTTTGGCGGAGCAGGAATGTTGATGCTTCCTGAAATGACTAATCAATACTTATCTGATAATTTTAGTTTTATTGACGCCCTGTTCACATCAGCAAGTGCAACATGTGTAACAGGATTAATGGTAGAAGATACACATCTTTTCTTCACACTAAAAGGGCAACTTGTATTGATGTTTTTAATCAAACTAGGAGGTTTAAACATTGTAGCGTTTGGGATTTTTATGGCTGTTTTTTCTCGATTTGGAATAACTATTAAGCAACATGACATCATTGAAGATATTGTAAACAAATCTAGCTACCAGAGTGCTCAAGGAATGTTTGCTAAAATATTTATAATCTCTACAGTAATTGAAATCATAGGAGCCATCTCTCTGTTTTTCCTACTGCCTGACTCTACAGAAACAGCAATGATTAGCGATCGTATTTTCTATTCTGTATTTCACGCTGTCAGTGCCTTTAATAATGCAGGAATTTCATTGTATGAGGGAGGGATGACTAATAGTGCCTTAACAAATGCATACCCTGTATTAAGTGTTATGGGAGTTTTAATATTCCTAGGAGCACTTGGTTTTGTTACCATTATCGATGTACTAGATTATAAAGCATTACGGGAAAGAATGGTTAAACCATGGAAAAAACTAGACATAGGAACTAGAGTTGGTTTAGTAAGTAATACACATTTATTAATATTTGGTATTATAGGGTTTATACTTCTTGAATGGAATACAGGAATCCTTGGTGATCAAAACTTTGTAGAAAGATTGGTTACATCTTTCTTTCAAATTGTTAACAGAACAGCTGGTTTTGCTTCAGTTGATACTGGCGCTCTTTCAATTCCTGTGATTATTCTATTTCTTTTACTAATGTTTATTGGAGGATCATCAAGCTCAACAGCAGGAGGTATTAAAACATCAACCTTCACCTTATTATTTGTATCTGTTTACACAACTATTAGAGGTAAAAAAAATGCTGAATTATACAAAAAAAATATTGCGAATGATCTCTTAATTAAAGCATATGCAGTACTACTCTTCACATTAGTAAATTTATTCCTTTGGGTATTTTTACTAACTATAACAGAATCTGCCTCGTTGGCATCTGGTGAAATGGATATCCTTCAATTAATATTCGAAGAATTTAGCGCATTCTCAACTGTTGGTTTATCAATGGGAATTACCTCAAGTTTCTCTGACGCTGGATTAATTATACTTTCAATTTCAATGTTTATTGGAAGACTAGGGACATTGATGTTAATAATAGCGCTAAGTAAGAAAGTACATTCTAATCGTTACAAATATCCTGATGCACATATCATGATTGGGTAATTATAATTTAGAGGGTTATTGTGTTAAAAAGTTGAAATAACTATACTTGAGACTCAAATGAAATGAATTAATCAGAACCGAGATTGAAATAGTTAACAAATATTAACACGAATTGCATTATTTTTTTGGGTATTTAGAACTGAGCTGTTTAAATTCGCAGTGAAATTAAATGATAATATGGAAAATACGCTCCAAACTGATGTTAACATCACAGAATTAAACGAACGAATTGAACGTGAAAGCGCTTTTGTTGACCTGATAAAGATGGAAATGCAAAAAGTTATTGTTGGTCAAGATAAAATGACCGATGCTTTATTAATTGGATTACTTTCAGATGGACACATTTTACTTGAAGGGTTACCTGGGTTAGCAAAAACTCTTGCCATTACTACATTAGGAAAGATTATAAAAGCTGATTTTAATAGAGTACAATTTACTCCAGACCTTCTTCCTGCTGATGTTATCGGAACATTAATTTATAATCAAAAGAAAGAAGATTTCGTAGTTAAGAAAGGGCCTGTTTTTGCAAACTTTATTTTAGCAGATGAGATCAATAGATCTCCTGCAAAAGTACAAAGTGCTTTACTTGAAGCAATGCAGGAAAAACAAGTGACAATTGGAGGCGAAACATACCCGTTACCACAACCCTTCCTAGTTTTGGCAACGCAAAACCCAATAGAGCAAGAAGGAACTTATTCACTTCCTGAAGCCCAAATAGATCGATTTATGCTCAAAATAAAACTTGAGTATCCAAATAAGAATGATGAGCAAATCATAATGCGACAGAACCTCCTGAGCAAATTTCCCGAACCAAATCAAGTACTAACTACAGAAAAAATACTTACGGCCAGACAACTAGTGAAAGAGGTTTATCTAGATGAAAAAATTGAGCAATATATTGTGAACTTAATTTTCGCAACAAGAGAACCATCTTCTAAACACAAACAACTAATTAGTTTCGGAGCATCTCCTAGAGCTTCAATTAGCCTAGCTAAAGCATCTAAAGCTGTGGCGTTTATGAACAGGAGAGGCTATGTAATACCAGAAGATGTAAGATCTATTGCAGCGGATGTACTTCGACACAGAATAGGTTTAACTTATGAAGCTGAGGCAGAAGAAATTGATACAGACCAAATTATCAAAGACATTATTAATAATGTGCAAGTACCTTAATCTTTAGGTTTGAAATCAACTGAATTATTAAAAAAAATCAAGAAAATTGAAATTAAAGCTAGAGGAATGTCTAAACAACTTTTCTCTGGTCAATACCAAAGTGCGTTCAAAGGTAAAGGAATGACTTTCGCAGAAGTAAGAGATTACCAATATGGTGATGAAACAAGAACTATTGACTGGAACGTTACAGCACGATTTAACGCGCCATTTGTGAAAACATTTGAAGAAGAGCGTGAACAAACTGTAATGCTCGTTATTGATATTAGTGCCTCTGAATCTTTTGGAACGGTAAATCAATCTAAGCGAGAATATATTGTAGAAGTTTGTGCTGTACTGGCATTCTCTGCAATAGCAAACAACGATAAAGTAGGCGTTATTTTTTGCACTGATAAAGTCGAAAAGTTTATTCCTCCAAGAAAAGGAAAGAATCATATCTTAAGAATAATTAGAGATTTACTTGAATTTGAACCTGAGCACCAGCAAACAAACTTAAATGCAGGGCTAATTCAACTTACAAATGCTGTAAAAAGAAGGTGCACCGCATTTCTGGTTAGTGATTTCCTAACAGAAAACTATTTCGATTCTCTAAAAATGGCTAAATCGAAACATGATTTAATAGCAATTAAATGTTTTGACCCAATGGAAACTGAACTTCCTAAATTGGGTTTAATAAGAATGTTTGATGCTGAAAATAAAGAAAAAAAATGGGTGAACACAAATTCTACAGCAACTAGAAATCATTATCAAAAATGGTGGAATGATTTAACCGATAGTTTTGAGTTAAATTGTAAGAAATCAGGGGTTGATAAAGTGATGTTGAGTACAAACGAAAGCTATACAATTCCATTAATGAAAATGTTTAAAAAACGATAAATAAGGTAATGGGAAAAACACTTCTACACATCTTACTTTTTTTAGCAATTGTTGCCAATTCACAATCCTTTGATATCAGCTGTGAAAAAAATGAATTAGAAACAGGTGAACAAGCGCAAATAAAGTTAAAATACAAAGGTATAGACCCTATTATATGGATAGATAACTCAATCTATAAAGACACACTTTCAGCATCAATAGAAGTAATAGATTATTCGCAAATTGATACAATAAATATTGGGAAAGAAATAGAATTTTCACAAACAATAATTGTTACAGCATGGGATAGTGGTCACCATATAATTCCTCCCCTATCTATAGAAGTAAATGGTAATAAAATATACACTAAACCTTTATTACTTCATTACCAATTACCAAAAACAAACGATAAGGAAGCAATCAAACCTATCAAAAATCAAATTGATACACCTTTCATTTTTGCCGAAATACAGGGACTTGTTTTTTTAGGAATTGTCCTAACAATTTTATTAGTGGTTTTAATTCTGATAATCGGCTATTTAATAAAAAATCACAAGAACAAAAAAACAGAAGTTATCATTCATGAAAAACACATAATAGACCTACTTACAGAAAGATATACTGAATTAAAACAAAATAAAACATGGCTAAACGATGGAGAGAAAGAATTCCATTCAGAGCTTTCTGCAATACTAAAAGAGTACCTTGAATACCGATACAGAATAAAATCAATTGAATCTACAAGTCTTGAAATCATTCAACAACTTATCAGTTTAGGTATTGAAAAAGAAATTACTCAAGACGTTAAACATATTTTAAACTTTTCTGATATGATTAAATTTGCTAAACAAAAAGGAGCAGAAAGTCAGCACGAACAAGCTTTAAATATTCTTTATTCATTTTTAAAAACAGGAAAAAAAGTTGAATAAGGACAACTATATACAAATATTTAAAACTGCATTTAGTAAGTTTTTCAACTTGGAGGATTTCTATAGTCCTCAATGGCTGTGGGTATTATTAATTATTCCTATTCTCATTCTAATCTATATTATAAAAGAACAAAAAGACAATATTGAATTACATTATAGCTCCTCTAAAGGATTTGGCGGTTCTACTCCATTGGCAATTTTTCGCCATATCCCATTTGCTCTAGTAGTAATTGCAATTGCGTTTATAATTTTCGCACTTGCAAGACCTCAAGATGCAAAGAGTTGGCAAGAAACTAAAACAGAGGGAATCGATATGATCATCACACTAGATGTTTCTCAATCGATGGAAGCAACCGATTTTAAACCCAACAGACTAGAGGCTTCCAAGAAAATAGCTTCTGATTTTATTAACGCTAGAAAAAACGATAGATTTGGATTGGTGATTTTCGGAGATGAAAGCTTTACCCAATGTCCATTAACAATTGATCACAAAAGAGTAATTGAATTATTCAAGGATGTTCAACTAGGAATGGTTGGTGGATCAACTGCTATTGGGTCTGGAATAGCAACTTCTGTAACACGATTAAAAGATAGTGAGGCTAAGAGTAAAGTAATTATTTTATTAACCGATGGAGAAAACACCAGTAACGAGATAACACCTAGAACTGCTGCTGAAATCGCAAAAACTTTTGATATTAAATTATATATCATAGGAATTGGAAAAAAGAAATTCACAGAAGTAGTTACCGATCGATTTGGAAGAAGAAGAAAAGTAGAAAGAGAAACCAAAATTGATATTAAAAAAATGACTGAAATATCAAAACTAACTGGTGGAGAATTCTTCAGAGCAACTAATAAAGAAGCACTTAAAGACATTTACACTGAAATAGATCAACTAGAAAAAACAAAATTAGCGAGTTTAAAATACTACAAAAAAACAGAATTATTCCTGCCTTTTTCGATTATAGGATTGTTATTACTATTAACAGCGAAAGGACTGGATTTAACCGTATTTAAAACAATTGAATAAGTGAATTGGATTCAATACATATCAAACTTATTATTTAATGACCCAAACTTCATTAGGCTTGAGTATTCATGGATCCTATACAGTTTTGTGCTTTTACTTTTCGTTGTTTCACTTTTCATATTTAAAAACTATCACCAACGTAAAAAAATCAACAAATTTGCGTCTAAACACCTAATCAAAAGCCTACTCCCTAATCTATCTAAAAACAGAGCTCTATTGCGTTTCATAATTTGGACAGTAGGTTTTTCATTTTTAATTATAGGCGCAGCTAATTTACAATTTGGAGATAAAAAACAAACATTAAAAAAAGCAGGAATCAATATAATTATTTGTCTAGATGTATCCAAGAGTATGATGGCAGAAGATATTAAGCCATTTCGATTAAAGAGAGCAAAACTAGCAATCAGTAAGATAATCAACAGCTTAGGATCTGATAGAATTGGAATTGTAGTTTTTGCAGGAGATGCTTATCTACAACTCCCACTAACAAGCGATCATTCAGCCGCTAAGATGTATTTAGATAACATTTCAACGGATTTGATACCAATACAAGGAACGAATATAGCAAACGCCTTAGAACTCGCTATAGAATCTTTCCCTGAAGGAAGCCCAACAAACAAAGCCGTTGTTATCATTTCTGATGGTGAAGAGCATGACGGGAAAGCTGTTGAACTGGCTGAAAGCGCTACAGAAGAGAATATTAAAGTATACACAATCGGACTAGGGAGTTTAATCGGAAGTACAATTCCTAAGTTTAGAAACGGCAAGAAAGCTGGAATTAAGAAAGATCGTAACGGAAGTGCTATTATCACAAGGCTAAACGAACCTGCATTACAAGCTATTGCGAAAGCTGGAAATGGAAAATATGTGCATGGAAGCAATGCTAGTTTAGGATTAGGGAAAATACTTGCAGATATTGGCGGGATAAAAAAGACAGAATACAATACAAAAGAGTTCACAAGCTACAATAGCAAATACCAATACTTTTTAGGTTTTGGTTTACTCTTAATACTAATTGAATTTTTAATTATCAGAAAAAAAGGAAAGTGGTTAAATTCTTAAAACATAGTATTCTTTTTCTATTGTTACTAAGCGCCAATATTGGGTTTAGTCAGCAAGAGCGATCGTACATAAGAGAAGGAAACAAAATGTTTAAAGACTCTAATTATTTAGCAGCTGATTCTTTGTATTTTAAAGCGCTTAAAATTGACTCTACTTCTTTTGAAGCAAAATATAATTTGGTGAATTCTCAACTTAAACAAGGGAAGAATGATATTTCAATTAAAGGATTAAACGAACTAACCGAATTAACTGAAGTCAAGTCATTAAAATCTAAAATATTTCACAATTTAGGAAATGCACACACCAATAAAAAAGAATGGAATAAAGCTGTTGATGCTTACAAAAATGCACTTAGAAATAACCCTAACGACAAAGACACGAGGTATAATTATGCTTATGCAAAAGGGAAACTAGAACAAGAAAATCAGCAAAAAAAGGATAAGAAAGACAAGAACAAAGATAAACAAGATCAAAAGGATAAGGATAAAAGCGATAAAAACAAAGAAAACGACAAAGATCAAAAGGGAAAAGGAGATCAGGATAAAAAAGAAAAAGACGGGAAAGACAAAAAGAAAGAGGACGAAGAAAAAAAGAAAGAAGGGAATAAAAAAAACGGGGACAAAGAGAAAGCCGAAGATAAAAACAACAAGAATCAGAATGGAACGGATAATAAAAAGCCTCAAACGGAACAAGAAAAGAGGGATTCCGAGCAAAAGGCTAAAGCTAAGCAGGTAAAGAAAAAGCAAGCAGAGCAGATATTACGGCAGCTAGATAAAAACGAAAAAAACTTACAACAAAAGATGATTAGGGCGAAAATGAAAAAACAAACACGTAAGAAAATTGATAAAGACTGGTAATGAGAGACTGTTTAAACTACATAAAACGCTTTTTAATCGTGCTTTTCGTATTAATCAGTATTAGCGCAGGTGCTCAGGAATTCGTTGCTAAATCAAGCGTAAACAACGATTCTCCGGAATTAAACGAATCAATTGAAGTAAGTTACATATTGTTCGCGAAAGGAAACTCAGTAAGTTTAACAAATCCTAAATTTGAAATTGAAACCGATCTTTTCACTGGTTTTAAAGTTGAACGACACGGCCAAGCTCGAGGAAGTATGATATTCAACATGGGCAGTAGAGATGGAATTAAAGTATATACTTACAAGTATATTTTAAAGACTACAAAACTTGGAGATCAAATAATCCCTGGCTTAACTATCTCATTAAATGGAATTAAATACAACACAAAACCTATAAAAATTAAGGTAAGTAAGGAAATAACAGATAATAGTATTAGCACGAATCTAGAACTAAGATTGGTTCCCAATAAGAATTCTTGTTACATCGGAGAAACTGTTAGATATGATTTGTATTATTACTCGGCTTATGACATCTGGAAGATAAATCTTTCTGAAACACCAGAATTTAATGGATTTATTGCAGAATTTATTGAATCTTCTGATCAAGCAAAAACAAAAAGAATTAACGGAATAAGATACAATGTCCAAAAAGTTGGAAGTTATTTACTCACACCTATCGAAACAGGTGTTTTAAGAATCCCTTCTATAAGTTGTGTAATTGCAGTAAGTACTCGAAGAGGAATTGCACAAGAAACGGTAAAATCAAAAGTGCAGAGTTTCAAAGTAAAACAACTTCCTGCAGGGGCACCTAAAAATTTTAAAGGACTGGTTGGGGAGTTAAGTCTTACCCAGAAAACAGATAAGAAAGTAATCCCAACTAACGATGCTGTTACTACTCGAATAACAATCAAAGGATCAGGAAACATAGCGAGCATGGAGGACATCAGTCTCAAATACCCATCAACTTTCGAAGCACTGCCTCCTACTGGTTCCGAAAAGATTAATTCTACTCCATTTGGTTTTTCGGGTTATAAAACTTTCGAGTTTATAGCAATTCCTCGTCAGCCAGGGAAATTTAAAATCCCATCCGTTGAGATTCCATATTTTAATCCAAAGATAAAAAAATATCAAACCTTAAAATCAAAACCCGTGCAGATTAAAGTAATTGGAAAAGGAGTTTCCAATTTAAGCAGCACGTACAGTAATTCTACTCAACAAACCGTAAATATTCAAGGAAACGATATTAGATATTTAAAAACCAACATCACACTTTCGTCTGATGACACTCCAAAATTCTATGCAGGATCATTATTTTATTATTTACTTTCTGGAATAGGAATTATATGTTTCCTAATTGGCAGTTTTATTTTTAAAGAGAAAAAATACTCCGCTAATCAAATTAAGAATCGAACAAAAAACAAAGCAAATAAGGTTGCGAATAAGAAACTACGAGCAACAAAAAAATTATTAAATAATGATTCCGGTTTTTTCTACACTGCCCTCGATGATGCAATTTCTGACTATCTAAAAGAAAAATTAATGCTAGAACAATCTCAAATGAATAAACAAGTAATTCAGAATATTCTTAGAGAGAAGAAAATAGCAGATGAAGTAATCCAGAAAACTGTGAAAATATCGGAGCAATGCAAGATGGCGCGATTCTCCCCAGTTCCTATTTCAAAATCTGCTTTATTTGAAGATGCAAAAAATATAATTAATCAACTTGAAAATCTTTTAAAATGATCAGACAGTTCTTCTTCTCTTCGCTTTTGTTGTTAAGTATTTCTATATCGGCTCAAGATCCTTTAATAGATTCTGCAAAAACACATTACGACAAGGCCGATTATAAGATGGCAATTGAAAACTATCAGCAAATTCTTAATAAAGGATTTGAATCTGGCGAAATCAGGTATAATTTAGGGAACTCATTTTATAGAACCAACCATATTGG
>Ga0115000_10004707_pt1 | contig 11117 bp, 13 predicted proteins | sample ArcticOcean_MG_C_6_FD_89690 | JGI IMG/M metagenome (GOLD analysis project Ga0115000, IMG submission 89690) | Marine microbial communities from western Arctic Ocean - ArcticOcean_MG_CB8_128 | ecosystem: Environmental > Aquatic > Marine > Oceanic | place: Arctic Ocean: Canada Basin | collected... | reverse complement strand
TCAGCATCACCCTTCTCATTCTCAGTCTCACTCTTTTCGGAGGCGGCAGCCGCCCCCTGGTCGGTGCCGGTGGTACCCACCGCCGCGGTCTCCGGCTCGGCGAGTTTCTGCTCGGAAGCCGGGACCGAGGTCGTGCTCCCCGTGGCGCCCGCAGTGCCCGTGGCGGCCGGCACAGTGTCCGCGGCGGGCTGCTGGTTCGTCTCCGCGGCGGACGGCGCAGGCGTCTGTGCAGGCGTCTGTGCAGGCGGCGCAGGCGTCTGTGCAGGGGCCTCGGCGGGCAGGTGGGGGTCCCGCGCAAGGCCCTCGGCCGGGTTCTGGGTGCCCTTCGTGTTCTCCGAGGACGAGGACGAGGACGAGGACGAGGATGAGGACGGGGGATTCGTCGCCGGCGCTGCGAGGTTCTTCTTCGCTTCATCGACCTCAAACTGAATCCCACTCACCTCCACGAAGTCGCAATTCGGGACCTTGATCGTGTGGTCCGACAATACCTCCATCGTGTACGTCATCAACTCGCCCTGGAATCATTTCTGGTGGAACGTTTATAACTATTCCGACACCAGATATGCCCAACATGCGCGAGGTAGAATCTCTAAGCTTGTGTGTAGAGATTTACATACTTATACTTTTATGCTTAAAATTATTATTTGTGAAAACGATGTCGTTGTATAATTTCTACCTCGCCTGCGTAGGCACCATGATGCGATGCCTATGGCATTCTGATGTGGTACAAACCGTAAGGTTTTATTTATAAACCGTAAACCAGATTCATTTGGAATTATATCGCCTGCTTGATGTCCTCGACCACCTTCCACTTCGGGAGGAAAACTTTGAACGCAAATTTATGCATGCAGCGTGTCTGCAGCGCCTCCTGAATCAGCTGGAACCCCATTTCCTCACAGTGCTTAGCGTTTAGGGCTTTGCAATTTAACCTTAGTATATGTTTCGTGAAGGGGTACCTCAATGGGGTACAAACTAAAAGATTCAAACCATTTGACGCCAGGCGGGTGGCCGCTCCGCACCATTTTTCGCGCTGAGCACGCTCCGCTACCCCGTGTGCCCATTAAGACTACCCCTTAACGAAACCTCGACTTAAAATTAAGGCTTAGGGTCTGTAGTTTAGGGTTTAGGTTCAAGGTTTAGGCACTGAAATTTAAAGTTTAAGGTTGTTATCATCTCCTCGATCTTATCCTCGTCTGACTCCCCGTACATCGGTACGCTCACGGTGATCGGGTGACCTGTCAGCTCCGTGTTATGAGACTCGACTGGCTTGCCATTGATCTCAGACGCGAAAATCGGCGAAGCGACGGTTTGATCCGTAGCGCCAGTCACGCGCTTCTTGTAAGGTTTCTGGCGCAGCCTGAACCTCATCTGCGACACGGCGCGCTGAAACGTGACTTCCTCGACCGAGAGCGGCTTGTCTTTCGTGGACTTCTCCTCCTTCTGCTCGTCCGATGCAACCTTTTGTTTTATTATTTACCACTATGCAAAATACTCCCAAAGACTCTGGGAACTGTCCGCTGTCTCTTACTTTACGATTCGTAATGGTGCCAAATAATGTTTTACATATTTGATAGCCTCACGATGAGCTCCCGGAGATCTTGGGAGGTCATGGTAATCATATTATTTGCTACTTCTGTTACTTTACTACTCCGGCCGTAAATGGATTGCTAGCGGCTACCCAACCCATCATCGATTATGTATTACCAACTAGAATAATATACCGCTGATGTACTATCACTAACATATTCGGTAATGAGTGACTCTAGACAAGCGCCCAGGGTTGCCAGGTGTGACCACAGTAGCCACCTTGAGGACTTGCACCGTCGCCTTCCGGGCCTTCTTCGCTCCGCCGTCGCCATCGGCGGTCGCGGCCGCCCTCTTCCTCTCGCGCTTATCGTCGATCGCCGCCGCCTTCTGCCTCTGAGCCGCCTCAGCGACAAGGACCGGCAAGGAAAATTGGCTGTGCTCCTTGTGATCCATGTCGCTATGCACCGTTCCGGCGACCATGAACTCGGTCCCCTCCGGGATGTCGATCTTAGCACGGCCATCCTCATCGATCATCTCGTCGCGGAAACTCTGCTTCGAGTAGAGAAGGTTGAAGAGTTTGTAGTTGGCGACTGACTCTGCGTACCTTTGGACGTACGAGAGCTTCAGAGCCTTATCGAGCACCCCTGCGTTGGCGACGTTGAACCACGGCTTGACGTTGCTCTTCCCATCAGACTCATCGACTTCTTTCAAAGTGCCACACGCCCAATCCGTGAGGCGCTGCACCATATCATCGTGCGCCAGTTTGGCAGCCACGCGCGAGCCTGGGGCCGGGATGGGCGACCCCAAGACCACTTCGCAAGCTTCGTCTGGGTCCAGATCCCAGTCCGTAATTGGAGTGTGCGCACCGATGACCACCTTGGTGATGAGCGCTCTGACCTACCGGGTACGACGGTCACATCCGGGGGGGAAAACAAAACATTGCTAAAACAATATTACTAATGTACTACCCAATTACTTAGCATAGAGTCAATGCTATTGCTACTACCACGGGCGGCAGCCAGCTCCCAAAACCTTTGGGAGCTAGAGGCCACCTAGGAAATCAAAGGTGTACAGTGTGACATATGGTCTACCATCAAAAAGACCATATCTAAATAACCAGAGATACTGCACTATGTCTTGTTAATGTGACCTTGAGAGTTGCGATGACCATCGACAACCTGGGGTTGCGCTTGTCGCCAGTGGCACACTTGTCAGGTGCGGTGAAGAAGGAGATTTCGTGCGGGACGCGCCACAGCTGCTCGCCCAGGATCTTCAGGATCTGAACCTGTCTGTCAGTACCTTTTACGTCATCCGAGAGGGCCCTCACCTCCAGTGGCAAGAGATAGGAATAGTTGCGCTAGTAATTGGCAATGGTATATATATATACACATGTCAAATTATGATACATATCCTTTCTAATGACTTTCACGTAATTATATCATACTAATAAATAATACATATTCTGATATTTATCGCGCATATCTAATTACAAGATTACCGTCTAACTAATAACCTGACCAGTACGTCAGAATAATGAAAATCGTATTATATTTTGCAATAGACTAATGTTTATTTATGTTTGGCACGAGTGGCACCTCCGTCACCGCCTTCTTCTCGATCTCCGCGAAGAGAGGGTGCGCTTTGAAAACAATCTTGTCATCCAGCATCTGGAGATCGGCCTACAGTATCCGTATCTATGCTTCAGAAATAACGACGCGAGCACCCATGATAAACACACCTTATACGACAAATCTGTTCAGGCAAGATAATACGTATACGCAAAATTTATACAAATGTAAATCTCAACATGTTTTTAATTTGTTTGTATATCTCAATACGTGATGTATTTTACTTGCACTTGGCCACCACCGAACCTACCATTATGACTAATCCTATGAATGACCATATCCTTTCTGAGGGGCTTCACCGGCGCGACGTAGAGCTTGTTGAACAGAGACTTGTCCTTGTTATAAATGTCATATTACCTATATATTGAGATCTTCCATTGGGCTGTAACGGGCCCGCCATGAGATCTTAAACTCCAGAGAAAAACTTTGATTTTTCAAAGCAAAACTTTGAATATTCAAAGAAAAACTTTGAAAACTCAGAGTTTCGTCACGAAAAATCAAAGTTTTGCCCAACCAAATCGAAGTTTTCTCCATGATATTAAGATCTCAGCTACAGCCCCAATGGGAGAACTCAACATATATATATATGTGTATGTGTGTGTGTGTGTGTATATATATATATATATATATACATATATATTGCATATATACGATACTAATGATGTTACTTAAAGACAAATACCAAAATCCAGAAGGACACCTGAATATGATTGACCGGGTGTATATATGTATATACTAATCGCAATACACTTATTCTTCTGACAAGGTGCCTAAGTGGTACGAACACGATCCGGCGTAGACTGTAACAAGATAATGCGATAATATATATTAGCTACTTGGGAGAAAACATGTCCTTGTTTTCAATGAGGTTTTGCAAGTTCTTGCGAAACGTGTCCACATCTTGCTTCGTCTCTGGCTGACTGGGCCAAGGCTCCTCGTCCTCATCGTGGTGGTACGGGTCCCGTTTCCCGTCATCTTCGGTCATCTCCCCCTTACGGACGAAGTTCTCGTCGAGATACGTCATGAGAGATGGCCCGTCTGGGTAGAGCTTCTTCCCGATGCGGACCTTCATCTTGTTGAGCTTGAAGCGGTACAACAAGCCAAGGATCTTCTCCGAAGTATCCTCAGACAAAGAGCGTGCCCCCACCAGCCAGTCGTACTTTTTGTCTACCCAGGACTTGGTCGCCGGGTCGCCAAGCGCCGCCGCCACTGAGCTCGCTGGGACTCCGGGAGGAGCGTCCTAGTGTCAGTGAACCAATAACTTGACCAGTACGTGTAAAGTTATTAAACGATACCATCTAGTTAGCCTCATTACCGTCTAACTATTAATAAGTAACATGTTATTACTAATCACCTAAGTCACAAGATACTAGTTGCCGGGTTAGGTGAATGAAATGAATACCCGCCGTAGGCGGGTGGCTTCTCTATGCGCCACGCTCGAGAATTGTGGATGCAGAACTACTCCCAAAGGTTATGGGAGCGTGGCGCTACGCTCGAGAATTGTGGGTGCAGGCTACTCCCAAAGGTTATGGGAGCGTGGCGCCTGATACGTTTTGACCACGCAAGACTGTGACTCTTACACATCTAAATTGTGTCGGGGTAGTCGAGCTTCCTGTTCGGAACGACCGCCATGCAGATGTGTTTCACGTGGTTCATCGGTTTCTCAACCTTCGTGGCGAGCGCGTGGATCACAGTGAACGGATTCGTGTGCCACTTGGGAAGCGTTTTCCAGTCCGCGTCCTTTATGAAAAAGGTGCGGAGGTCCGACAACAGGCACGGCAGCTCCGGATCGGTGAAGTTCGCGTACATTGCAGTCATGTTCTCCTGGGCGGTCCGCCCGGGCAGGTTGTACCGCTGCTTGAGAAAGTCCGCCCGCTTATCCCGGTCTCCCTCCCGGAAACCTTTGTCTTTTGCGAACCTCTTCCAGGATGCCTCCACCGATGGCCAGCGCTCCACCTTCTGCCACCACGTAGTCGGCAACGCCTTGTCATGCGCATTGGCAACGTCAACGACGAAGATGCATATCTCCGGGTAGCGCTCGATGTCGTGGTTGTACGCATAGCTCACGAAACCTTGTTCGATGCGTGCCTTGAGCCTGTCCGACGCCCCGTTGTAGTACCTACCCGAAATTGGCGATTGCTGAATTTATGTGCAGACAAATGCATAAGCACAACAAAATGTAATCTCTCTACAAATAATAATATAGTAATACTGTATTACTATAATACTGTAATACTGTATTAATACTGTAATACTGTATTACTACTGTATTACTACTGTAATACTGTATTACTAATTCATATTACCTTTTACAAGCCGGCTACTATCCATACCACCACGGACTACACACTTACGCATCACTGTCACGGAGGACTGCAAGGGTAACTCATGGAGAAGGTCGTGGAGAATATCAGAGAAGGCCTAAGCTCCGTATAAGTACACCTCTCGCAGCACGGTGACGCGGCCGCCTCCGCTGAGCGCGTTCTGGTCGGTGGTGTCGGGCCGCGCCGGATCCTCGCACGCGCTGCATACTAATGTTTTCCCAATTGAGTCTAATGCTCGTCCGCTCTTTCGAAAATAACTATTAGCGTTAGGCGTACAGACCCTTCCCCCCACCCCACCCCCATCCTACTCCTTTACCCGTACCATGGTGATGGGGCTCTCTCCGCCTCCCGCACGCCGCCTTCCCGCCGCCTTCCCGTCCCTCTCCGTTCCCATTCCCCCCCCCCCATCCACTCCTATCGGCGACGCCGTGGTTATGGTATATTATGTGGCGCTTGCTGCTTGGCGCGTTCTAAGTGTATACAATTTAGATACTACGCCTGTTTCGTATGCCAACTATATACGGCTAGCGCGCTGGGCCTGGGCTCCACTACACGCCTAAGCTGAGTACTACAACGACTTGACCTAGCGGCTACAGCCCTTGGCGCTAACCCGCAAGAACAAGCTCCTCCGTGTGCGAGAACGGAGAAAGCAGCTCGTCTATAATCCCGTCATCCAGGAAGGAGACGCGCATCTCCTGTTCCCCAAACTCTGACCGTGTCGGGTTGCACGTTGCGCGCGATGCGCGAAGAGGAAAGATCCTTCTCTCCCCTAGCCCCCAGACCTCCCTGATTGAAATCAGGATAAGATCCTTGGACTCTTTCGCGTCGATCCTCCTGCGTATACTCTCCGCCTGCTCGTCCATCATTTTGCTAAAGACCACCATCCTGTCCCTGTGTACCACGCACCTGGTCGCGACTGAACGAACCGCGATTTCTCAGGCTAGGGCACGAAAGCAAATCGGGATGCGAATCTCTTCGAATGATTCGGCGCGATAGCACTAGAGCCGACGATGGACGTCCGTAGCGGCACACCGTACGCGGTGCGTTATGATGCAATCTGAATTACGTACGAGCCCGCTAATGCTAGACGTATTTATTTTAGAATAGCCAAGCACTCACAATAACGAACACAATACGCACACATTACTAACGTACTGTACTGCATAAGATATTAATTCATATATATTGCACATCCACGTACTTTCATTTTATTCCACATATTTACTGTCATGTTATTCATTTTCTATAGCGCCCTACTCCGCACAGTCTGGACAGTGATGCGTGGAAGCTATAGTCCATCATAAGTTTTCATGCTACGAGTATTGGTTCTACTATTGATAATTATGCGGGAGCAGCACGTGTACCACTGGCAATCGATGAATTCTCAAGCACTATCACCAGCCGCAGCGTCATAAATTTGACAGTTTGGATACGTCACCACCCTTGATTTGCGTTGCTATTTAGACAACCGCCCGGCGGATTTGCCCCTATATCAGACGTGGTGCAATGTGACAATGTAACAATTTGGGGGCGACCCGGTGCCGAATCGGGATACAATTTGATACTACACCAATCGCGAAATCACCTAATTCCGGCTAGATGCAACCAGACGTTCGTGATAAATTTCAACTGAAGGGAAAATTATTTTATAGTTTCATTGTATTTTCAACGATGTTTTTGTTTTTTCAATTTGTGTTTTATTAAATTATTTTTTATTTCATGACTTATGAAATTACATCAGCCACGAAACCCCATCTCCCGGCAGGTCCCAGAACCTTTGGGAGCTAAACGGACCCCGCGATTATCAGGAATGCCGGTGGGCCCAACCGTGAAACCATGGGGTCCCGGCCATTCCCAAAGGTTTTGGGAATCGGTAACCAAGATATCGCACATTCCCACGCGTCGACAACCCCGAAAGCACCATAGTGGGTGATGGTGGCTCCCAAAGGTTTTGGGAATGGCCGGGACCCTATGGTTTCACGGTTGGTCAACGTTACCTGGGGGACTTAGTTTGACAAGGGTGTACTATGAAATACGACTGCCTACAACTATAAATTCAATATATTTATGCTTAGTGCAAATTGAAAACGCTCTGAAACTAAATGAAACTACAAAATTGCAACACAAACACAACGACGATACCTCATCCTCTCGGTTGAACCAACATACGATTTGCCCCTTTATTTAGGCGCACAGCGGTTGGGGGACAACCGCAAAATATTGAAATTGCAATTATATTTGTACGTGAAACCTACAAATTTATGACGCCGCGGCCGCTCAACTTCTGCGTATTCGGCAACTTGCTACTGTTAAAATATGTTTTGGTCGGTGAGCCGCCACGTGCGAATCCGGCGCACACTAGCGTCATCCGCCAGCGACATGATGTTTTCTACAAAGCTGCAGGCCACTACATATGAACCCACTTCGCGTGATCCCACTGCGAAAACCGCAAATTTTCGGGAGCACATCCTTAGAACACATAACATGCCCATTTTTCGAATGGTCCAAGCCCTCGCTGTCTACAGTTTTCCCAATCTACAGTTCCCAATCTACAGTGGTCCATGCCCAATCTACAGTTTGCGAAGTGGGGTCGCTCGAAGTGGGCTCAGAAGTAATAGCCTGCACAACGCGTTGCGTGATCCCTTAGTATTATCATTATTATTAATTAATTAGTACACTTCACATTTCCTTCGCATACGGTCATGATACAGCCGTGCGCGACACGGCTGATAATGTTTCATGATGCCATGATAACTTGCTTTCCCGTTGGTTCATGTTCGAGCCATAACGATTCATATTCGCAAAGTGGACATCTTGGTGATTCAGAATCCCTAACACCATCAAGGGATACACCGCGCTCATTACATTTTTGTGTGCACGTTGATTCTACTTTCTTCCAGCACTCATGGTGGTAATAGCATCCGCACCAGCTGCACTCACCAGCATCACGATCACCATCATCGCATCCGAGGTCGTCAACATGCATGTTACACAGTGTGCATTGCCGGGAATTGCATCCTGCCACTCTCATTGCCCACTCAAGGCCGAGATCGGGGCCTTCAGCGAGGACCACGTTTGGAAGCTCAGGTGTCAAATCTGCCCATCTTTCGGGCATCTCGTCTCCATCTTCTAACGTTTCAGAAACTCTCCCGTGGACATCTACTCCTACCTTCCTCCATTGTTTCCATTGCACTATCACATTTGCATCAAGGATGGAACGACCTGCCTGATTGGATACACATATCACTCTCCCCACCCGAACTAGACCCTGATGCGCACCTGTTGTAGATTTCAGGAATGAAACGGTGTTGCGATCACACGAGAGATTGTGTGGAGATATGCTACCATTTTGGTCGCGCATAGAATCCCAGCAAATAGCCTTTTTCTCATCCCCTGTCGATTTTTCAATTATGACAGTTTTTCGCAACCTTAGCATATCTTCCAAAGATCTCTCAGGTGGCGCTGGTTCCACCAGTTTCCTTCCCCTACGTCTTGGCCTAGGCTCTACAATAGCAGATTCGCTCTCGGGCTCGCTCTCACTCTCATCAGTATCATCGCTATTGGACTCAACCTCTGACTCAGGCGCCTCCCCCACTGCGCCGTGCAATTCCAAATGTGTTTCATCATCTCCCTCAGACTCATAATCTTTGTCGTCGTACACGCGCGCTCTTTTCGTAGGCTTTCTCCCTCTCTCTCTAGGCTCGTTGGGTTGCTTGCTGCTCGGTGCGGCTTTTGGCTCGGTGAGAGGTCCGTTCCCTTTGGAGCGGCACCCATGATCATCGGTCCATTTCGCCTCTTCTTGCTCTTTATATTTCCCCAACGGGTGTGCAAATGCGAACTCTTTGGTCTCACTATAAACACTAACGACTTTAACACCAATTGCTCCGCTCTTGCTCTTGCATTTTGATGCACTAGGGGGCCCGGTCGAGCCGGAGATCCGAAGCGTGCGCAGATGCGCGACCACAAGTTTGTTTTCGCGCATCACGCTTAAGACTCCCTGGTATATGACCTCGCGTAGATATCGGAAATCCGCATGCCAGTTCGCCTCGGCGAGATCTTGATAGTCGATGACTTGTGCTTTCCTCTGGTGGACGCACGAGCATATGAGCGTAGCAACAAACATGTCCTCTAGCTCTCCGTTACCTACGTCATACGTATTGTGATGACTCCCAAAAGCATCTTCTACCGAAAGTGACAGGTGGACCACCGACATGGGGACCAAGAGCGCATCAAGGTGCTTCGCCGCTGAGTCTGTCTGCTTCCTGAGAGTTGACCGGAAGTCTAATGTCTTTGGGATTGACATCGATGGGTATTCTTTGACTTTGAAACGCGCACTATCCGGGTGAGACTTTCGCCACTGGAGATTCATAGCCGTCAGACGGGCGTGGTCGTCGACGTTCACCTAACTATGTATATAGTACATCAACTCAAGCTCCCAGAACCTCTGGGAGCTTGAGACAACCCAAGAAAACGCTGTCGACACGAGCTCCCAGAAGCCCATATATAAAATATATATAAAATCATATAACATCATATATAAAATCATATATAACATCATATATAAAATGGGAGGGGAGGATGCCAAGGTTCAGTGACACACAACACATACCGGACCAAGGTTCTACTCATGTAGAACCTGTACATAGTGACCAAACGTGCGTGAGGCCAATGATGACACGGTCGCGCACACAAAGCAGCAACCTGCCTAAATCTAATATTAGGGAACTCCACATAACGCGTGGAGCTCGCATAACTTCTACACGCACCAAATACAAATTGTCGTTTACACACCGTTATCATTGCGGTAAGTTACTGTCGAGCCCAGCTTCACACCCAATTGGATTGAACACGTTCCCAGCGTCATATTCCCGGCCAGCGACTCCATGTGGCGCAACATGGACCACCACCCCTCGATCCGCTGCGTGTCCCACGCCATTTGCCTCTCGACGGCCCCGAGCACCAAGCGGAGCCCCCCCCTGCAAAGACTGAGATAATACAGTTTGGACTTATGTCTTATGGCCACTGCGTCGCAGCATGGCGGCCAGGTATCATACCGACAATTGTTTTTATCTCGCCGAGATAGATGCTTTATTGCTAAGCCGCCATGCTGCGCGCCAGGCTGAAGTGCTGTTTGTACGATCTACGGTACGCCTGACTTGTCCGGTGCGTTTGAGGTGCTCAACGTCAGACCTCATCAACCTGGCGCAGTCTCTGGAGAAGGACTCTGTGCTCGGGCGCAGGCCATCGTCTAGCCACACCTCCCCGATATGTTTGCGTCTCTCCTCACCAACCTCGTTGACAAGTAAGAGAGAGTCTTGATTCGGGTGCACCAGTCTCAATTGCAACTGACCGGCCACCACCAAGCACATTCCAACTGTCAGCACCACGTTTTTGGACGGGCAGTCTTTGAAGCACTCGGGGTCGCCGAGTGTCCCGAGGATTGCCGCGGATTGGCCTGTGGATATTAGTTCGACTGTCTGGAATTTAGTGTGGTGAATATGCGGTTTAGAATTTACGGTACGATCTCTGGATTGTGATTGATGATTTATCGATCGTGGCCTTAGTTTAAATTATCGGAGTGGGGGGGGGATTAGCCCCGCCACGGCATCCTGGACTCCCTGGGCGCGACGAGCTGCAG
>Ga0115000_10004704_pt1 | contig 11121 bp, 12 predicted proteins | sample ArcticOcean_MG_C_6_FD_89690 | JGI IMG/M metagenome (GOLD analysis project Ga0115000, IMG submission 89690) | Marine microbial communities from western Arctic Ocean - ArcticOcean_MG_CB8_128 | ecosystem: Environmental > Aquatic > Marine > Oceanic | place: Arctic Ocean: Canada Basin | collected... | reverse complement strand
TCTTTAATAGTTGGCACATCAATATTTTGACAATATTTATAATAATTTTTTACAATATTTTCCAATTTTTCAAGAATATCATCATTACTATTAAATCCAATACCCCCTTTTTTTACAATTTCTTTATTACCCCCTGCATCAAAATATAACACAGGTAATCCACTAGTAAGTGCTTCTGTAATAGAATTGGATGCAGCATCTATTTTAACACCACTTATAAATATATCTGATTTTTGTAAATATAAAGATAATTCATTTTTATCCATCGTTTTTAAATGATTTATATTTTTAAATTTATATCCAGTTGGAATTTGACCTATGTATGTATAATTAAATTTATTAAAATCTAAATTCTCATCTAAAAACATATAAAATTCTATACCTTTATGTGAACCTGGGGACCAACAAGTAGTAATTAATTCTATTTTATCATTCATTTTTTTTGTTCTTTTTTTGAAGACATTATTTAATGCGGCATTAGGTATTATGGTAGTTTTTTTATTAATTAGAATATCATGTTTTTTAAATATTTCTTCAGACCATTTGGATTGAAAAATAACGCCATCTGCATAGTTATTAGCAAAAGTTTTAATAATATTATCAGTTTCTTTTCCATTTTTTCTCCATAATTGATGTAAACCATCTATTCTATGAAATATTTTAATATTTGGATAATTTGATTTAATATACTTAATATGATTTAGTTTATGATGACTATTAAATAATACAATAGTAGCTTTATTAATATTATTTGTGTAAATATTTTTTTTTATAAATTCATCCTTTAATCCATTTAAAAACTGATTACCACCACCACAGGGACCTACAATATTATTTGGTAAAAATATAAATATTTTCATATAGTTCTATTGTAACTAAATATTTATATTTTTTTAAATAATTGTTTTGAAAACTCTTTCATATAATTTTTAATATTATATTTTTGTGCTTTTTCATAATTAAATTCAGCATCAGTTTTACAATTCAAAATAGTATTTATATCATTCATATCAAATATACTATCAGGATAACACAATAGTTCTGCTATACCAACATTTGTAGAAAGAAGTGGTGTTTTTGTTAGAGAACATTCGTTAATAGCTCTTGGTCCTCCTTCTACTCTACTTCCAACTATATATAAATCTATACAACTATATAATTCATTTAATTTTGTAAAATCACACATTTCAAAATAATAAAATTCAATATTATTTTTCTGCAATTCTTTCATAATATACTGTCTTCTTAATCCTGTTAACAAAACTTTCAAATTAGGATATTTATTTTTTAATAAAACAACAGCTTTTACAAAAATATCGGGACCTTTTTCTTTTTTTGGCAAATAATTACCAGATGAAATGCCAGCACCTTCTGTATCTCTTTGAAAAGAACCTACGATAAAAGAATTTTTATCTAAATTATACTTTTTTCTAAGATTCAGTGAAGAATTTTTAAACCAAATATTTTCATTATGCCATAAAGGCAATACTTTAATTGGTTTGGAAACATATTTTTCTAATGTATTTTTACATATTTTTTGATTTGTATGAAAAATATCTGTAATTTCATTCAATATGTTAAAATGTTGGATCTGTGATTGAGTAACTTTCCATGGAGTAATATGATGTATTGTAGTAATAACTTTTTTTTGTTTATATATATGAAGGGGTAGTTGTCCAATTATATAATTAGATAAAATCCAAATTATATCAGCTTTATTTACATTATTAGTATATAATTCTTTATTATTTTCAACCCATTCTTTAAATAATATATCTGTTATCCAATTTTCTTTTGCATATAAAATAAAAATTTTCATTTATTAAATATAAAAATTTATTATTTAAATATTTAAAATATATATTATATAAAATGGAAGAAAAACTATCTTTTTCAAAAAAAGTAGATACAGTTAATATTTTAAATATTAAACAAGCTAAAAAATATTTAAAAAATAGAAAATGCATAGTAATTACTGGAGTAACAGGTCAAGATGGTAGTCATATGGTAGATTATTTATTAAAAAATAGTAAAGATTATATGATATTTGGAGGTGTAAGAAGATTGAGTATTTATAATCATAAAAATATAAAACATATAAATTCTGATAGATTTCGTTTAATAAATTTTGATTTAACTGATAGTCATGTTATTTCAAAAATTTTTGAATTATTAAACCCATCATATTTTTTAAATTTTGCAGCACAAAGTTATGTTGGAAGTAGTTGGGATTTTCCTGAACAAACATGGAATGCAAATTCAACTTCTATTATACATATATTAGAAAGTCTAAGGACATATTCTCCAAAATGTAGATTTTATCAAGCTGGTTCAAGTGAAGAATTTGGAAATGTAGAATATACTCCTCAGAATGAAAAACATCCTTTAAAACCTAGAAGTCCTTATGGTGCAAGTAAAGTAGCTTCACGAACAATAGTTAAAACTTGGAGAGAATCATATAATTTATTTGCAATTCAAGGTTGGTTATTTAATCATGATGGTACAAGAAGAGGTGAAGAATTTATAACAAGGAAAATTACAAAAAATGTGGCACATATTAAATATTGTTTAAATTTTAATTTCAAACTATTACCATTTTCAGTTGGAAATATTTATTCTGCGAGGGATTGGAGTGACGCAGAAGATTTTATGGATGGAGTATGGAAAATGTTAAATAATGACAAACCGAAAGAATATATTTTGGCGTCAGGAGAAACAACAACTGTAAAAAAATTTATTAGTATGGCATTTGAAGAAATAGGAATAAATGGTTATTGGGAAAACAAAACGGATAATAATTTAAACGAAAAATATTACATTAACAAAAACAATAAAAAAATAGAATTAGTTAATATAAATGAAAAGTTTTACAGACCAGCAGAAGTTGATTTATTATGTGGAGATTCTAGTTTGGCAAGAAAAGAATTAAAATGGAAACCAAAAACAAATATTAATTCTTTAATAAAAAAAATGGTAGAATATGATTATAATGAGTTAATAAAATTTGATAGACTAATATAGTTTAATTATATATTTTTTTAATATCTTCTGGATTTTTAAATAAAATAACTTCCCCAGAGTGTTCATCTTTTTTATCAGTCATATATAAATACCCTCTAAATGGAACAAATAAATATGAATATTCAGTATATTTTTGCATAATATCATTAATAACTTTTGTAACTACAGGAAAATTTCCATAATCATCAAAAATTATTATTCCATTATCTTTTACAACATTATTTGCATTTATAAAATCTCCCATAATTATATTATAATCACTATGGTTACCATCTATAAATGCCATATCAAATTTATTTTTATTTTGTTTATTGTATTTTTCATTTAATTCACTTATATGTAAAAATTTTATTTTATCTTTTGATTCAAAAGGTATTAAATTATATAGGTCTTTATTAGAACCAAAAAATGGTTTAAAATTTACAGCAGTTTGAAACTTTTGAGTAAAAGGAACAATATCAAATGTATTAATTGTTTTTAAAGTATTACATAATGCAATAGAATAACTAGCTGTTCCTCTTCCTGTTCCAATTTCAAAAAATGTTTCGGTTTTAAAAATTTTTGCTAGAAAATAAATTATAAATGATTGTTCTATACCATAATGTTCTTTAATATTTTTTTTATTAAAGTCTACCCTAGTCTTTGTAATTTCGCATATTTTAAAAATTTTATCTTCATCTTTTTTATAATTAAAGTTGTTTTTTTCAAATAACTGTCTTATATCTATGGTTTTCATTATAAAATTTATAACTAACTTATATTTAAATAATATTAATTTAAATATAAAATAATTTTATATTAATATAATGAAAATAATAATTACAGGAGGAACCGGTTTCTTAGGAAAAAGACTTTGTAGAAAATTAACTACAAATGGCCATACAATATTAAGTTATGATATTGTAGATGGTTATGATATTTTAAATAATGAACAACTTGAAAAAACATTTATGAGTTTTAATCCAGATACTATAATTCATCTTGCTGCTTGTGCAGATTTAAATATATTTGCAAAAAAACCAGAAATATCATATAAAATTAATGTTATTGGTACTAGAAATATATTAAATTTATGTCAAAAATATAATATTAGATTATTATTTGCTTCAACTTGTTGTTGTTATGGTAATAATGACACGCACCCAACTGATGAAACTTCTCCAACTTGTCCTACTGAACCTTATGCAAAATCCAAAAAAGAAAGTGAAAAAGATATATTAAAAGTGGGATTACCACATTGTTGTATGAGATTAGCAACTTTTTATGGACCAGAAATGAGAGCAGCTTTAGCCCCAGCAGTATTTATAGATAAAGCACATAAAAATGAAACAATTCAAATACATGGTTCAGGTAAACAAACAAGAACAATGACATATGTAGATGATATAGTAAGTGGAATTGTTACTATTGCGGAAAGTGAACCAAAATATACAGTAGTAAATGTAACAACGGAAGAAATTACTAGCGTGATAGATATGATTAAACATGCAAAAAATATAACAGGAAACGATGTAGAATGTGTCAATGTAGAAGACCGCGACGGTCAAATTCATGAAGAAATGATCTATTCAAAAAGATTACAATCATTAGGATGGAAATGGGAAACCAGCTTTGAAGAGGGAATGAAAAAAAGTTATGATTATTACAAAAATAATAATAACAAATGGTAAAAAATTATAATAATTCTTTGTATTTTTTTTCTATTAATTTATGAACATCTGCATTTCTTTCTAACTTCCAAGTTAAACACCATCTTTTTAAATTAATATTATTTGTTTTTATTAATTCATAATATTTATCAACAATTCCTTCATCTACAAATTTTTTTATTTTCTCTACATCGTGACCAGCACCACAATAAATATGTATATATTTATTAATATCAGAATCAACAATGTCATTAAAAAATTCCCACTCAGCGCCTTCAATATTAATTTTCACAATATTCAAACTATCTTTTAAATCAATATTATTATCTTTCAACCATTCAGAAAATTTAATAGTAGGAACTTCCCAAAATTTGTTTTTTGAAACGTTATTTTTTGATGAATGTACACTATGTCCTACTTGATTTTCTGCGAAAAATAAATTAATGAATGAATTATGTTTATCTGTAACAGCAATATTATATATTTTTGTTTCTTTATTAGCTAGTTTTGCACAATAATCCCAATAATGAGTAGGAGCAGCTTCAAATCCATAGCATTCAAAATCATTAGTAATAGTAGGTAAAAATTGTTGCATATCAAATAATTCTACACCTTTATGTAAACCTAAATCAAAATAACGAATTTTCATTATATAATATATAATTTATATTATTTAAATTAGTTTAAATAAATTTTAATTTCTTTCAATAATCTTTCTGCATAATGTTCTTGTGTATAATTATTAGCAAATTCTATACCTTTTTTTACTTTTTCTAATCTTTTATCTTCATTATCCAAATAATAACAAATCTTATTATATATTTCTTGTGGTGTCATAGAATTTTTAACTTCTATTACATAACTATAATCATCTGCTTTATCATCTGGTAAATCACCACAAATTGCCGACGTTTCACACATAGGTATTTCTATATATTTTCCATAACGACTTCTTGGTAACCCAGTATCACTTAATGTTATACGTGCTGATTAATTGCTATAGCCATTTCCTTTAAATAACGGTCGGTGTGTGCATCATTTAAATCATAACCAGGATGAGGATGTTGGTAACATTTATATTTTTTTCTTAAAAATGGTAATAATTGTAAAAATTTATTTCTTAAAGGATAATGAGTTGATATACATCCAGCAACCAATATATCATATTCTTTTGGTATATTGTAATTTTTAAATATAGTTTTTTCAGCACAATGTCCAATATAAACAAATTTTACATTCGGTATATTCATTTTTTGATATTGTTGACAATCATTCAAATGATGACATATAACTAACTGACTACCACTTTCTTTTATTTCTTTTAATGTCCATTTTACATTATACATTTCATTATATCTGATACATTTTGGAATATTAATATCTTTAAAATTTTTTAATTCAAATGGTTTATAAACTATACATAAATCAAATTTATCTTGCATATTATCTAAATTTTGCTGTACTGTTAAATTTTCATTATAATTTGGCCAATTTAAACCCCAATATCTGATAGTTGCAATTTTTTCCAAAGCTCTAATACCATGAAAACGCACTCTTGACATTTTTGTATGATATGTTTTTTTGTTTACTAAATACAAAATTTTCATTATATTTTTTTATATAAATTAAATTTTAAATTAATATAAAAATTAATAATTAGTTAAATATAAATGTCTTTGAAAGATAATTATATTTTAATGATAGCTTCATGTAAAAAATATGAAAAAGAAAGAAGAGAAGGTCAGATTAAACAATTTTTAAAAAACCCTAAAATAATGCAAGGTATAAGATATTTTCATTTAGAAGGTGACCAAACTAAATTTGTTAATAATCCTGAATCAAAATATATAGTTGATGAAAAAAATAATATAATTTACACAAATACAAAAGATGATTATCTTTCTTTACCTCATAAAATTATTTGTGGTTTGACTGCAATATATGAAAATTATAATTTTAATTATATATTTAAAACGGATGATGACCAAAGATTATTAATACCTGATGTATTTAAACAAATGCATCTAGAATTAAAAGAAAAAAAACCAGATTATTTTGGTAGAATAGGTTATATGCAAGAACAAGAGGAAAGAGGGAATCCAAGAGTTCATGCGGCTGATGGATTTCCATGGGGGTATATTGTAGGCGATGGTTTACCATTTGGACATGGAAGATTATATGGATTAAGTCATAGAAATGTTGAATATTTGGTTAAAAATAAATATAAAAATGTTAAAAGGGAATTGTCCGAAGATTGGGCAATTGCAAAAAATCAAAAAGTTGAATATAGAAAAAATTGTTTATTTATTGAAACTAATAGTGTATTTATGGATTATGAAAAATTTAATAAGTTAAAAATCTAAATTTTTTACTAATTTACTATAATATAATGTCTTTAAAAGATAATTATATTTTAATGATAACTTCATGTAAAAAATATGTAAAAGAAAGAAGAGAAGGACAAATAGAACAATTTTTAAAAAATCCACAAATTATGCAAGGAATAAGATATTTCCATTTAGAAGGTGACCAAAGTAAATTTGTGAATAATCCTGAATCAAAATATATAGTTGATGAAAAAAATAATATAATTTACACAAATACAGAAGATGGTTATATTTCTTTACCACATAAAATTATTTGTGGTTTAACGGCTATATATGAAAATTATAAATTTGAATATATATTAAAAACTGATGATGACCAAAGATTAATGATAAATAATATTTTTCAAATATTAGATAAACAAATAAAAATGCAAAAACCAGATTATTTTGGAAAAATATTTAATTTAAATACACATAATTATCCTGATGCTACTTGGTTAATTGATAGATATAAAGTTCTTTTTCCAAAAACATATTATGTAGGGGATGGTTTACCTATGTCTAATGGACGTTTATATGGATTAAGTCACAGGAATGTAAAGGATTTAGTAGAAAATAAATATGATGAAATAAAAAAAGAACTAGTTGAAGATTGGGCTATAGCTAAGTATCAAAAAAAGGAATATAGAACAAATAAAATGTATATAGAAACCGAAATTATATTTAAAGATATAAATGATTGGTTAATGATAAAGAAGAAATTTTAGGATGTGAACATATCATTAATTAATTTATCCAATGTATCATATTCTCTTTTCCAACCTAATATATTTTCGGCTTTTGTTGCATCACCTAACAATAAATCTACTTCACAAGGTCTATAATATTTAGAATTAATTTTTACTCTAATAATACCATTTTGGTCTTTTGCTGTTTCATTAATACCTTCGCCATCCCAATTTAATTGATATCCTTTTAAACTAAAACATTTGTTTACAAATTTCTTAACACTATATGTTTTTCCCGTTGCTAAAACAAAATCTTCGGGTTTATCTTGTTGCATCATTAACCACATACCATACACATAATCTTTTGCATGACCCCAATCTCGCTTTGAATCTAGATTCCCTAATTCAACATGATTTTTTTTATTATTAACTATATCTTTAACTGCATTTACTACTTTCATTGTTAAAAAATTTTCTCCTCTTCTTGGACTTTCATGATTAAATAATATTCCATTTACTGCAAATAAATTGTAACCTTCTCTATATATTTTAACCATATAATATGCATATAACTTTGCAGCAGCATAAGGTGAAACAGGATTAAATGGTGTTTTTTCACTTTGAGGAGTTTCTAAAACTTTACCATACATTTCACTAGTACCAGCTTGATAAAATTTGACTTTATCTCTTTGATTTTTTGGCAAAGTTCTAATAATTTCTAATAATCTCATAACACCAACTCCATCTACATCTGCAGTATATTCAGGTATTTCAAATGAAATTTTTACATGACTTTGTGCTGCTAAGTTATAAATTTCAAATACTTCAAAATTTGGATTATCTCTAATAATTTCATGTATATAGTTAGATAAACCAGCACCATCAGATAAATCGCCGTATCGTAATTTTATTCTATTTCTTAAATGGTCAATTCTAGTAGTATTAAACATAGATGTTCTACGTAAAATACCATATATTTTATATGACTTTTTTAATAAAAGTTCAGTCAAATAAGAACCATCTTGTCCTGTTATACCTGTAATAAATGCTAATTTCATAAATATATTTAATTTACGTAAAATAACTTTAAACTTATATTTTAAATAAATATAAAATGAAACTAGGAATTATTGGTGGTGGATTTGTCGGAAAAGCTACAAAACTTTTGAAATGTAAAGAAGTTGATATTATAACTTATGATATTGTTAAAGAAATATGTGAACCTTTGGATACAACTTTAAAAGACATTTGTAAATGCGACATGATATTTATTTCTGTACCGACTCCAATGACAAAAGATGGTAAATGTTTTTTAGGAATTATTGAGAATGTATTGAAAGAAATAAACGCACATATAAATTTGAATGAAAGAATAGTAGTTTTAAGGTCAACAGTTCCAGTAGGAACTAGTGATATAAATAATTGTTATTTTATGCCTGAATTTTTAACAGAGAAAAACTTTGAAAATGATTTTATAAATAATCCCAAATGGATTTTTGGATTAAAAGGTACTAATCAGGATGATAAATTTAAAACACTTATTTCAGAATTAATAAATTCAAGTTATAAATATGGAAAAATAAAATCAAATAATATTTCTTTTGTAAGTAATAAAGAAGCAGAATTAATAAAATTATTTAGAAATAATTTCTTAGCTGTAAAAGTAGCATTTTGTAATGAAATATATAAGTTTTGTGAAGAAAAACATATAAATTATGAAAATGTTAGAAGTATTGCAACTTTAGATTCAAGAATAGGTGAAAGTCATACAAAAGTTCCGGGTCATGATGGGAAATGTGGATTTGGTGGAACATGTTTTCCAAAAGATTGTCACAATTTATTAAATCAAATGAAAACAAATAATGTTATATCAACAGTAATAAAAGGTGCTATTGAACGAAATGAACAAATAGATAGAGTTGAAAAGGACTGGAATAATAATAAGGGTAGGTCGGTTATTTAATTTTCATAAATATATTATAGTTTACATTTATGAAATTTTAGAGATTCATACTTCTTTGAATTGATTGAAAACAAAGAAAACAATTTAAACCTTTGATATACTTATAAAATATAAATGAAAATATTAGTCACAGGTGGTTCCGGTATGGTAGGTAAATGTATTAAGGATTTAATAGGATTATATCCAACACATGGATTTACATTTTTATCAAGTAAAGATTGTGATTTAACAAATAGATATGAAACGCAATGTTATTTTCAAAATGGATGTTTTGATTATGTAATTCATTTGGCAGCTAATGTAGGAGGGTTATATAAAAATATGAATAAAGGTATAGAAATGTTTAGTGATAATATAAAAATAAATGAAAATGTATTAGAAGCTTGTAAAAGATATTCTGTAAATAGAGGTATTTTTGTATTAAGTTCATGTATTTATACACCAGAACCTAGTAAATTCCCTATGGATGAAAGTATGATACACGAAGGTCCTCCACATCCTTCAAATGAGGGATATGCATATGCAAAAAGAATGTTAGAATTACAATGTAGACAATATAATAAAAAATTTAATACAAAATATATGTGTTTAATACCAGTTAATTTGTATGGTCCATATGATAATTTTAGAAATGGTGATGCACATGTAATTCCAGATTTAATGGCAAGGTTTCATAAAGATAAAATAAACGATGATGAATCCATAGTATTTGGAACTGGAGAGCCTTTAAGGCAATTTTTATATGCAAAAGATTTTGCTAAATTAATATTAAATGTATTATTAGATGATACAAATATTCAATCAATGATATGTTGTAATGATGAAGTAAAAATAAGTAAAATGGTAGATGTTTTAAGTGAAACGATGGAAATGGATAAAGAAAAAATGTCGTTTAATGTAGATATGCCTAATGGTTGTATGAGAAAAACAGTATCAAATGAAAAGCTAAAAAGTATATATCCATATTTTAAATTTACAAGTTTAAAAGATGGATTAAGAGAAACTTATACTTGGTTCAAAAATAATTATCCAAGTAATGTTAGACTTTAATATATTACATATATTTTACACCAGAATACAAAATTGAAAATAATATATAACTATAAGTATTATAAAAAAACAATGTTTAATTTACCCCAAGATATACAGAGATATATTTATGAATTTTGCCATGATAAATGGGAAAATATGGATAAAGTATTAAACCAATTCTTGAAAGGTGGATTTAACAGAATAAGTTATAATATTAAAAACTTTATAAAAAATGAAAAAAAACTAGCAATAAATGCATCAAATTATAGATATTCAAGAAAATCAAAGGTTACCAATTGGTTACGTAATATAGAAAAATTTGAAAACACACATCCTGAAGTAGCAACTTATCTAAGTAAAAAAGAATTAGAAGTAAATTTTAAAATAGCATTAAAAAGAAG
>Ga0115000_10004699_pt1 | contig 11127 bp, 10 predicted proteins | sample ArcticOcean_MG_C_6_FD_89690 | JGI IMG/M metagenome (GOLD analysis project Ga0115000, IMG submission 89690) | Marine microbial communities from western Arctic Ocean - ArcticOcean_MG_CB8_128 | ecosystem: Environmental > Aquatic > Marine > Oceanic | place: Arctic Ocean: Canada Basin | collected... | reverse complement strand
ATGATATTAATAAATTATTAAATTGTGGAGCAGATAAAGTTTCAATCAATACTGCTGCAGTTCAAAATCCTGAAATGATAATTGAAAGTTCAAAAAAATTTGGCTCACAATGTATTGTTGTTGCGATCGATGCCAAGAAAAAAGATGACAAATGGGAAATATTTACTCATGGCGGAAGAACTAAAACTGGTATCGATGCTATAAATTTTGCAAAAAAGATGGAAGAAAGTGGAGCGGGTGAATTGATAATTACTTCTATGGATAGAGATGGCACACAAAAAGGTTATGATATTAAATTAATTTCAGAAATAGAAAAAAATGTAAACATACCCATTATTGCCTCAGGTGGAGTTGGAAATTTAGAACATTTGTTAGAAGGAATAAAATATGGAAAAGCAAGCGCTGTATTAGCAGCCTCGACTTTCCATTATGGAACTTTTTCAATTAAGGAAGCAAAGCAATATTTGGACTCAAAAGGAATTCCTGTTAGAATTTAAATATGTCAGATAATTTATTAAATTTAGTAAAAATAATAAGAGATAGAAAAGATAAAAATGAAGATAAATCCTATACGGCATCACTTTTGTCTGGTGGACTTGTTGTATGTACAGATAAGTTGCAGGAAGAATTTGATGAATTGAAAGAAGCCTTAAAAGCTAATTCAAATATCGTTAATGAAGCAGCAGATACAATTTATCACCTATTAGTAACTTTAGAATCTGCGAATATTAAATTTGAAGACGTATTGAAAGAATTGGAAAATAGAAAAAAGCAGTCAGGTATCGAAGAAAAAGATAGCAGATAATGATTTACGATAAAAACAATATTTTTGCAAAAATTTTAAGAAAAGAAATTCCATGCAAAAAAATATTTGAAAATGAACACGTTCTTTCTTTTCACGATATTAACCCACAAAAAAAAATTCATGCGATAGTAATACCAAAGGGAAAATATGTTGATTTAGATGATTTTAACCAGAGGGCAACGGACAAAGAAATAGTTGCCCTAAGTAAGGCCATTACGGAAGTTGCAAAAATATTAAGTATTTCAGCAGGTACCGATAAAGGCTATAGGGCTCTTACAAATTTAAATGAACATGGTGGTCAAGAAGTTCCACATCTTCATTTCCATTTATTTGGAGGTGAAATTGTTGGGAAAATGGTTGAGTGAAAAAAGAAATTTTTAGAAAATATTTAGAAATAAAATCATTAAAAGATTTTAAAGAAGTTAAAAAACCATTAGAAAATTATTTGGTAGTCTTGGTTAATCCAAAAGATTTTCAGTTAAATAAATTTTTTTATAGAAATATAGGTAAAAAACATAAATGGGTTGATAGACTTACTTGGTCAGACCAAAATTGGATTGATTATGTATCTGATAAAAAGCTCTATACCTTTGTTATGAAAGATAAAGATGAGTTAGTGGGCTACTTTGAGCTAATATTTTATCAAGATACTAGAGAATCGGAAATTGCGTATCTAGGGATTTTAGAAAATTATTTTGGGAATAGATTGGGTGGATATATATTAAGCGAAGCTATTAAAAAATCATTTACTCTTGGTTCATTAAGAACTTGGGTTCATACCAGTTCGTTAGACCATAAAAACGCATTAAAAAATTATTTAGCAAGGGGTATGAAAATTTTTAAATCTGAAACACTAATTATTTAATCTCTTTTAGGCAAAATAAAAATACGGTCATCTATTTTTTTATTTCTAGAAACTGATGATATAAATGTAATAGTTAAATTTTGATAAATGTCTTCTGTTTGCCAACCAATTAGATTAAATGTTTTTTTGTCAAAAAAAATATTAATCTCGTTATTGTTTTCTAATAAAGTAAAATTTATATATTTATTGTTTATATCCCTAGACTTCAAAACATTTATTTTTTCAATAAGATAATTTTTATCTAGCAAGAATACAAGCGGAGTTTTTTTTAAAGGATATAAATAGTAAGTTCCACTATTTCTATTTTTAATTACTAAAGATTTACCATTAGATACAATAATTTTTTTATTTAAATTTTTATATTCACAATAAATTTTTTTTGGGTATTTGATTATACAATAACCTTTTTCATTTTTTTCATCGATTGACTGCTTAAAGTTAAAACTTATATTGTTAGTTTGTTCAAGGTTGGTTATTATTTTTTTTTTTGTTGTGGCTTGAGCAGAAGTATAAAAAATTAGTATAAAAAAAAATAACAAAAGTCTAAACATTAAAGCACATCTCTTTTACCAACATGATTTGCTTTGCTAACTATTCCCTCTGCCTCCATCATATCAATAATCCTTGCAGCTCTATTATATCCAATTTGTAGTTTTCTTTGTAAAAAGGAAGTGGAAGCCTTGCCTTCTGACCTAATAATATCTAGAGCTGATTGATACAATTCATCTTTATTATCTGACCCAGATAAATTTTCACCAACTTCTTTTTCATCTGCAAAGTTTAAAATTTCGTCAATATAATCTGGTTCCGCTTGACTTCTTAAATAATTATTAACCTTTTCAATTTCATTTTCTGAAACAAAAGGAGCATGAATTCTGACAATTCGATTGGCAGAAGACATGTAAAGCATGTCGCCTTTGCCTAATAATTGTTCTGCACCTTGTTCTCCAAGAATAGTTCTACTATCTATTTTAGAAGTTACTTGAAATGATATTCTAGTTGGAAAATTTGCCTTAATGGTTCCAGTAATTACGTCAACGCTAGGTCTTTGAGTTGCCATAATTATGTGAATTCCAGCAGCTCTTGCCATTTGAGATAATTTTTGAATGTAGTTTTCTATTTCTTTTCCAGCAACTAGCATTAGGTCCGACATTTCATCAACAACAACAACAATGTAAGGCATGGCTAATGTATGCTTAGAATTATATCCATCAATATTTTTGACACCTTTCTTTGTCATAAGTTTATATCTGCTTTCCATTTCTTTCACCACCCATCCCAATACAGAAGCTGCTTTTTTTGCCTCTGTAATCACTGGACATAGCAAATGAGGAATACCTCCATAAGTAGATAACTCCAACATCTTAGGGTCAATTAAAATAAATTTGCATTTATCAGGTGTGTGGCGGTAAAGCAGAGAAAGTATGATGGTATTAATACAAACCGATTTACCAGAGCCAGTGGTGCCTGCAATCAGTAGATGAGGCATTGATGCTAGATCACCAACTACCGGAACCCCAGAAATATTTTTCCCCAATGCTATCGGCAACTTAACATCTTTTTTTGAAAAATCACTATGTGCCAATATTTCACTCAAATAAACATTTTCCCTAGCAGAATTCGGTATTTCAATACCGATAGTGCTTCTGCCTGGAATTGTTGCAATTCTTGTGGATTCAGAACTGGTATTCCTAGCTATATCATCGGATAAGTTAATTATTTTGGAAACTTTAACCCCTGCAGCAGGCTCAAATTCATTTAATGTAACAACAGGACCATGACTCACTTTTTTTATATTTCCACTTACACCAAAATCTAAAAGAATTTTTTCTAAAAAATCACTTTCAATAAAATCTTCATTACGAAAGTTGGCACGTTCTTTTTTAGATGGTATCTTTAATAAATCTACAGAAGGTAATTTAAATTTTTGTTTATTTGTATTTTGCTTATACTCACTTTTTACAAATGGTAAGTCTTCCTGAATAAGATTTTTAATTTCATCTTGCGGTATGTATTCACTTATAATTTCACTTTTATTTGTGTAGTTCTTTTCTTTTTTTTGAATTAAAAAATTTATAATTTTTTTTATAAATTTGTAAAAAAATTTTATTTTAAATTGTATACTAATTAAAAATATAACCACTATCAAAGACATCAATAAATAGTATGAAATTTGAAGATTAAAATTGATTAAGTAATTTAAAAAGGTTGTTATTAAATAGTTTCCAACAAACCCACCACTCCCGTTAGCATAAAGCTCAAAAGAATTAGAGTAGAAAGTTGAAAAAAATAAAGATCCAAAGAATAAATATAGGACTATATAAAATAAGCTTTCTATATTATGCAAAATTTTTTTATTAAAAAAAATATTTATCCCTGTAAAAATTAAACTGAAGGGAATTAATAAAGCTATACGTCCAAATGACTGAAAAAGAAGATCTGAGGTAAAGCTGCCATAAAATCCCAAAATGTTTAGGATAGGTTTGTTGTCTGGAAAAATAAAATTTGGATCATCAGGCGAGAAACTTAATAATGCGAGCAACAATAGTAAGCCAATTATTACAGTAGCTATACAAAAGGTCTCTATAAGCCTATTAGTAACAAATTTTAACGTATTATTAGCTAATCTTTTAATTTCCATAAAATTAATGAATCAAATTAATCACTTTGTATCATCTAATGTTTATTGTTAAAATTAAAAATTAATTATGAATGTTTGTATAATAGGAGATGGGATAACAAGTCTCTCCCTAGCTAAAAATCTAATAAATAAAAAAATAAATGTTCACATTTATCATCAAAAAAAAGTCAATAATTTGCAATCCAGTAGAACTATAGGGATTGCTAAAAATAATTTAGATTTTTTTAAAAAAGAAATTATTAAATTTTCAAAAAAAGATGCTTGGGAAATAAAGAAAATTGAAATTTATGCTGAAAAATTAAAGGATAAAAAAATTTTAAATTTTGAAAATAACAGAATTAGCTTATTCTATATGATAAAAAATGATAATTTTTATAGATTATTAAATATTAAATTATTAAAAAGTAAATTTTTTAAAAAGATAAAGATAACAAAAGATAGTTTTTATACAAAATTAATAAAAGAAAAAAAATATGATTTAATAATAAATTGTGATCCCAATAACTCATTGTCAAAAAAATATTTTTCTAATAAGATTAATAAAGATTATTATAGTACAGCTTACACAACAATTTTAGAGCATGAAAAATTAGAAAACAATACTGCAATACAAATTTTTACAAAATTTGGTCCAATCGCATTCTTGCCAATATCAAATAACAATACAGCAGTAGTTTGTTCACTAGAAATTAGAAAAAAAAATTATAGTGAAGCCGAGGTTCTAGACCTAATAAGAAATAATAATCAAAAATTTAAAATAAAAAAAATTTTAAAATTAAATAATTTTCCATTAAAATCCTCTAATTTAAGGAATTATTATTATAAAAATATTTTAGCTTTTGGAGATTTACTTCATAGAATACATCCCTTGGCAGGACAAGGATTTAACATGACAATTAGAGATATAAAAATTCTTTCTGAAATTGTTCAAAATAAAATTGATCTTGGAATACAGCTAGATTCCGCGATTTTTAGGGAGTTTGAAAAAAAAACAAAACATACAAATTTTATTTTTTCTAATGGAATTGATTTTATCTATGAGATCTTTAATTTTGAAAAAAAAATTAAAGATAAAAGTTTAAGTAAAATTTTAAGATATTTTGGAAAAAATAAAAAGTTAACTAATACCTTAATTAAATTTGCAGATAGAGGATTTATTATTTAATAGTTATTGAATAGTTTTGTTGTCATAATCATCATGGATATAAGTACTTAAAATTTCAGCAATTTTGTTTTTTCTTATTTCTAAACTTTGACTTTCTAGCAAAGCTTGCTTTTCTTCTAATGAAAAAGGTGAGGCCATAGCCAAAGCATTTATAGTTTCATTCAAATCTTGTTTTTTTAAAGACTCCCAATTAATTATGTACCCCTTTTTTTTAAATAGTAATTTTAAGTCTTTAAAAATTAATTCAAGATCTGAAAATTTAAATTCTTTTTTTGGTAATTTCAAATCTGTGCGAAAGTCATCAAAATTAATTTCACATTCTCTGTAAGGTTTATTACTTTTAATTTCTTTAGTAATTTTAAAACGACTTAAACCATTGAGATCAATTGAATATCTCCCATCAGAAGTATTCTCAAAATAAGTAATCTTTCCTAAACAACCAACTTCATGTAGGTCTGGAATAGAATTAACCTTATTTTTTTTGGGCTGGATTAAGCCTATCATTTTATTTGTTTTCATACTGTCATTGATCATTTGAACATATCTTGGTTCAAATATATTTAATGGTACAGTAGTATGAGGAAAGATAATAAAATTACTTAAAGGAAAAATAGAAATAATTTTAGGAAGATTAATCATACATATATATATATATACCTATCTAATATTATTTAAATTAAATAATAATAATAATGCATAGCCAAGAATATATTCTCAAAAAAGCTTCAACTTTAATTGATAAAAAAAATTACAAAGAAGCTAAATCTATTTTATTAGAATTAATTAAAGAAGTTAAAAATATTAAGATTGATGCTAGGGTTTATTACTTACTATACTTAGCATTTGATGGTTCAAAAGAAGCAAAAAGTGCAAAAAAATATTTAGAAAAATGCTTAAAAATAAGTAATACTAATCATATAGCCTTAAATAACTTAGCAAACTTATATCTTAAAGAAGGAAACACCACCAAAGCAGAAAAATTTTATCTAGAATCTCTTGAAAATAAAAATGATTATTTAATAGCAATTATAAACATAGCTATATTTTACCAGAGCACAGGCAAACTTGATGAAGCAAAAAAATTTTACTTAAAAGCAATTGAAATTGCACCCAAGGGATTATCAATTTATTTTAATCTAAGCAGAATAGATAAAAACTTTATAAGTGAAGAAAAAATAGAATATATAGCAGATCTTATAAAAAATGAAAAAATCGAACCAATTGATATGGCGTATGGACTTTTTTTATTAGCCGCACATGAAAGAAAGAAAAATTTTTTTACTAAAGAATTCGATTACTTAGAAAAAGCGCATCAACATGTATTTAATGAAAAATTAAGTAAAAATAACCAAACCCTTAATTACTGGCAGAATATTATTCCAAAAAAATATGATAAATTTAGTTTTATAAATGGAAACTCAAAAAATGAATTAATAAATTTTAATCCAATTTTTATTATTGGTTTACCAAGATCTGGCTCAACAATGGTTGAAGCTATCTTGTCATCTGGAGGCACAACTGTCGAAAATCTTGGGGAAACGAGTATAATTAATGGAGCAGTTGTTATTACTCATAATGAACTTCAAAAAGAAGAAAATACAATAATAGATTTAGATCTAATTAATAATACAGTTTTAAAATCAATGAGAGATAGAAATTTCTTAAATTCAAAAAGTAAAATTTTTACTGATAAATCTTTAGAAAATTTTTTTTATGTAGAAATAATTTTAAAAGTTTTTCCAAAAGCTAAATTTATTAATACATTTAGAAATACAGAAGACAATATTTTTGCAATATTTCAACAATCTTTATCAAAACTTTCTTGGACACACTCAATTGAGAATATTTTAGAGTATGTAGACAATTATCTTAAAATTATTGAATATTTTATGAAAAAGTACCCAGAAAAAATATTATCTTTAGACCTTAAAGAATTAACAAATAATCCAGAAGAAACTTCAAAAAAATTATATTCTTTTAGTAATTTAAAATGGAATGAGAAGGTTTTAGATTTTTATAGCAGAAAAGACTTACTTATATCAACTGCTAGCAATATACAAATTAGAAGTAATATACAAAAATACGATCATGAAAAGTATAGACCTTATAAAGAATTTTTAAAAAAATTTTCACACAAATATCCCTGGATTAATAAAAGTTAATTTTATTATTGCTTGTATTAAAAAAAACCTTTATTTATACTGCGCATTATAAGCGGGTCTAGCTCATTGGTAGAGCGAATCGTTGCCAACGATTAGGTAGAGGGTTCGATTCCCTTGACCCGCTCCATCAAACTTCACGTTCACACACCTCTCGACACACTCACGATTCATTAAGCATTCGTTTATGATCATTTGACTTGAAATAAACGTTAAAATATAATGTTTTAATGAATGACCGACCTAACAAATAAAAAATGTGTCCCTTGTGAAGGTGGAATATTGCCTTTTGATATAAGTGAAATACACAAATATCAAAAAAAAGTAGATGGATGGGATGTAAAAAATAATGAAAAGAAAATCTATTTCTTAGAAAAAAAATTTACTTTTAAAAACTTTATTAACAGCCAGAACTTTATCAATAAAGTTGGAGAAATCTCAGAAGTAGAAGGTCATCACCCCGATATTTCTTTTGGATGGGGATATGCAAAAATTATAATTACCACTCATGCTATTGAAGGACTTTCAGAAAATGATTTTATTCTAGCTGCTAAAATTGATCAGATTTTTAATGTCTAAAATGTCTCGTTTTAGAAAAGACTAGGATAGTATCAGTTTGATTTGCAAATTTTATTACTTCTTTGTCTCTGATTGATCCAGAGGGCTGTATTACAGCAGTAACACCTGATTGTACTAATTTTTCTATTCCATCTACAAATGGGAAAAATGCATCTGAAGCTGCAACCACTTCTTCATTTAAATTTTGAAATTTATTCATTTTATCTATTGCAATTTGACAACTATCAAGTCTACTAGGTTGTCCAGATCCAATACCTACAGTAGTTTCTTGGCTAGCTAAAACAATCGCATTTGATTTAACATATCTACAAACATTGAATGCAAAAATTAAATTCTTTAGTTGAGATTTATTAGGTTTCTTTTTTGAAACTATTTTAAAATTTTTAATATTGAATTTTTCTATATCTTCAGATTGAGCTAAAAAAGACTCATTAGCTGAGTTAAACCTTAATAAATTTTTCATTTTAAAGCTTGTTGCATCAATAAGGCGTATATTTTTTTTCTTTTTTAAAATTTTTAATGCCTCAGGATCAAAGCCATTTGCAATAATAACTTCCAAGAAAATATTATTTAGTTCCATGGCTAGAGTTTTGTTTACCATGTAATTGCATGAAACGATTCCTCCGAAAGCACTTACAGGATCACATCTTAGCGCTAATTTGTAGCTTTTTAAGTTATTTTTATTAATGGAAACACCACATGGGTTAGCATGTTTAATGATAACAGTTCCTGAATTTTTTGGTAAAGATTTTGAAATAGTTAATGCAGAGAATACATCATTGTAGTTATTGTAACTCAGTTGTTTTCCATGAATTTGTTTAATATTTAAGCTTTGATTTTTTGAGTAAATAGCTGCTTGCTGATGTGGGTTTTCACCATATCTCAATTTTTCAATTAAATTTCCACAGATAACTTTTTTCTTAGGAAAGTTATTATTTTTAATTTTGTTAAGGTAATTAGAAATTATAGCATCGTAATAGGCTGTTTCAGCAAAGGCCTCTAAGGACATCTTTTCTCTAAATTCAAAAGATGTTGAACCTTTATTCTTTTCTATCTCATTAATTAGTTCACTATACTGACCAGCAGAGGTAATGACAGTAACATCATTATAGTTTTTTGCTGCAGCCCTAACCATTGCTGGGCCGCCAACATCAATATTTTCAATAATCTTTAAATGATTATTAGTCTGCTCTAGAGTTTTTTCAAAAGGGTAGAAGTTAACAATAACGAGGTCTATTTCTTCAAAATTGTTATTCTTTAAGTCATTGCAATGAGACTTATCACTTCTTTTGCTCAATATTCCAGCATGTATTTTTGGGTGCAGCGTTTTAACTCTTCCATCAAGTATTTCAGGAGAGCCCGTATATTCTGAAACTTCTAGACATTTAAACTTAAGCTTTTTGATCTCCTTATATGTGCCACCTGAACTTATTAATTCAATTCTATGCTTAGTTAAAACCTTTAAAATGTCTTTTAAATTATTTTTATTATAAACTGAAATTAGTGCTTTTTTAATTTTCTCCATTATAACTTTGTAATTTCCCACTTTATAGTCTGGTTTTTATCATTAGTCATTCCAGAAATGACTATATTTTGGTTATCAACAAAGGAATCTTTTTTCCCAAAATATAGGCCATTATCAATATTCATATTATTATTATCAGAGTTAAATTTCCAGCCCTCACCATCAAGGTCTATAAGTATTGATTTATTGTCTTGGGTCTTCATTATTTTAATATTAGGCTCTAAATGAAACCTAATTTCAAATTTTAAATTTTCAATACTATTTTTAAAAATTATTTTATCATGACCTATAAATTTTATCTGCTCAGGATAAAACTCTATTTCTCTCTCGTGTATGATACCATATTGTTTTACATAACCATCATGTGCTGCATTAATTTTCCAGTAATTTTTCTCAAAAACAATATTTTTTTTTAATACTTTTAGTCCCTGAGAAATTTTTGAATTTTTATTCCTAGTTTTATTAAACTTACATGAAGACCTATCATCTAAAATTAGAGTACTATGTACGGCGCTTGATTTTGATAGTTCATTTAATTGGTGATTGTGGTTTTGAAAATATCCAGAATTACAAATTAATTTTTTTCCTTTTGATATTATTTCAAAAGATAGGGCACCTGCTTGATAATTTGAAGAAAATTTTTTATCAGGACTTGAACCTACATCCATGATCAGTGAGGTTTTTTTGCTATTAAGAACTGCATACCCTCCCAATTCATTGCTTTGATTTTTAAAGCTATACCCAAGTTTTTTTAAATAATGAGCAAAATCAGTATTATTTGTTTCATTATTACCGTTGAAAAGTAGATCTACTTTATTATTTTGCCAACAAAATGCATAAACTTGACCTAAATAATATATATTTTCATTAATAAAATCAGGTATTTCACTTTGAGATTCTTTGAACCACTCTCTAATTAAAATAAAATATTTTAAGTAAAAGCACAATTGTCTGATGCTCCTTGATTTTGGAAAACCATCATTATTAAAAGAATATTTTACAAGTTTTTTTAACAAGTTTAACCCTGTTTTTAAATATTGATTTTTATCTTTATAGGATAAACCAGTTAAAATAATAGCCGCACAACCTATCATTTTATCATCAGCCCATTCTGATCCTTCTATTTCATTAATCAAATGATTAATTTGCTTTTTTATAACTTTATTAAATTTATTCTTATAGTCAGTGCTACCATCTTCATAAGTAAGCCTGGAGTTAGAAGTCCAAGCAATTATTCTCTTAGCCACTATATCAACTTCCCAACTTTTAGAGTTGTATTTATTATTTTTATCTATCCATTGTAAAATTACATTTTGAGTAGTCTTTTTTGAAGATCTTAAATCCAAACTAAATAACCAAAAAAAACTATTTAAATTTTTATAGTCTTT
>Ga0115000_10004697_pt1 | contig 11127 bp, 8 predicted proteins | sample ArcticOcean_MG_C_6_FD_89690 | JGI IMG/M metagenome (GOLD analysis project Ga0115000, IMG submission 89690) | Marine microbial communities from western Arctic Ocean - ArcticOcean_MG_CB8_128 | ecosystem: Environmental > Aquatic > Marine > Oceanic | place: Arctic Ocean: Canada Basin | collected... | reverse complement strand
TCAATAATAAAAATTTCTAAAAAATATAAATTAAAAATTTTTCAACAGACAAATCATAAAAATTACAAAAAATTGAAAAATTTTTATTCAGAAAATAATATTGAAAGTAAATTATTTGATTTTAATGAAAATGTTTCTAATTTTATGAGCTTATCAAATATATGCATAACTAGAGCAGGAGCTTCAACACTAGCTGAATTAACTTTTTTAAACTTACCATATGTTGCTATACCCTTACCAATAGCAAAAGATAATCACCAATATGAAAATGCCTATTTTTATAACAAAAAAGGATGCAATTGGGTTTTAAATCAAAGTGAACTTAATGAAGGTAGTCTAACTAATAAATTAATTAATATCATTGAAAACAAAGATGAATATTTAGATATAAAAAATAATATGAGAAATTTTAGCTATCAAAATACATGGAATGATATAAATCAAAAAATTATAACTATAATAAATGAAAATTAAACTAGCAAAAACTGAAATTATCCATTTTGTTGGAATCGGTGGAATTGGCATGAGTGGCCTTTCACTTATTATGAAAGGAATGGGATTTAATGTCCAGGGTAGTGATATTACACACAATAAGAGTATTGATAGATTAAAAAAAAATAAAATTAAAGTTTTAATAGGACATAAAAAAGAAAATACAAAAAAAGCAACAATTTTAGTTGTTTCTTCAGCAATTAAAAAAAATAATTCGGAATTAATTGAGGCTAAAAAAAAACAATTACCAATCTATAAAAGAGGTGAGATGCTTGCTCACATAGTGTCACTAACAAAAAATATTGTTGTGACAGGCTCACATGGCAAAACTACTACAACTTCATTAATCGCATCAATATTTTCTAAAACAAAATTAGATCCTACAATAATTAATGGTGGAGTTCTTAATTCATTAGGAAATTCAGCCAAACTAGGAAAAAGTGATTGGTGTATTTTAGAAGCAGACGAATCTGATGGTAGTTTTGTTCATGTTTCTCCAACTTATTCCATTATAACAAATATTGATAGAGAACATATGGATTTTTATAAATCAATAGATGACTTAAAAAATTTATTTCTAAAATTTATTAATAAAGTTCCCTCGTTTGGAAAATCTTTTATTTGCATTGATGACAAAAATAATTTTGAATTATTAAAAAAAATTAAAATTAAAAATTATTACACCTATGGAGTAAATCCAAAATCACAATTTTATATTAAGAATATAAAACAATTAAAAGAATTTTCAGAGTTTGATTTATTAATTAAATTACCAAGTAAAAAGAATTTATTAATTAAAAAAATAAAAATTCCACTGTTAGGCATTCACAATATAAGAAATTCAACTGCAGCTGTAGCTGTAGCCACAACTATTGGAGTATCAAAAAAAATTATTAAACAAAGTTTAAAAGAATATAAGGGTGTGCAGAGAAGATTTAATAAAATCTTTACTTACCGTGAGGCAAATTTTTACGATGATTATGCGCACCACCCAACAGAAATTAAAGAATTATTGAACGGTGTACGCGCTGCTTACAAGAAGAATGAAATAATATGTGTATTTCAACCTCATCGAATATCAAGGCTAAAAGATTTAAAAAATGAATTCAGTCAATCATTTAAAAAAGCCAACTCTGTGATTTTGTGTCCAGTATATTCAGCAGGTGAGAAATTAAAATTAGGATTTATTTATAAAGATTTTGCTAAAGATATAATTAAAAATTCAAAAGTTAAAGTGTATTTGGTAGATGATCAATATCAATTAGCAAAATTTGTTAAAAGTAATATTTATGGGAAAAAAATAGTAATTGGAATGGGTGCTGGTTCAATTTCAAATTGGATGAAAGAGTTACCAAAGTTAATATAATGTTAATTAATGAAATAAAAATATTTTCTAAAGAAATTAAAAGTAAAATTAGTTTTGATTATGATTTAAAAAAAAGTAGTTGGTTTAATATAGGTGGAAAAACAAAAGTTTATTTTAAACCAGAATCTCTCTCAGATTTGGTTATATTTTTAAAGAAATTTGGCGCAAAAAGTAAAATTTTCATTTTAGGTGCTGGTTCAAATACTCTCATAAATGATGATATTTTCGATGGAATTGTTATTAAATTAGGAAGAAATTTTTCTAATACTTCTTTATTACCGAATGGTATTATTGTTGCAGGTAGTGCGTGTAGCGATAAAAAATTATCTGAATTTGCACTTGAAAAGGAAATTAGTGGTCTTGAATTTTTGTCATGTATACCTGGAACGATAGGTGGTGGCTTGAGAATGAACGCTGGCTGTTTTAAAAGAGAATTCAAAGATATATTAGTTTCCGTTCAAGCAATAGATAGATCTGGAAAAGTTATTACAATACCCGTAAATAATATTTTATTTGAGTATAGAAATAATGACTTATCTAAAAATTTAATTTTTTTAAGTGCATCTTTTAAAGGGGAAAAAAAAGCTAAAAATAAGATTAAAGAAGAAATGAAAAAACTAAAAAACATCAAAGAAAGAGCCCAGCCAACGAAAATTAAAACAAGTGGTAGTACTTTTAAAAACCCAATTAATCAAACAGAGAAAAAGGTTTGGGAACTTATAAGAGAAGCAGTACCAATAAATATTAGCTTTGGTGATGCACATATTTCTGAAAAACATTCAAATTTTTTTGTAAATAAAAATAACGCTAGTTTTAATGACATGAAAAAATTGATAGAATTTGTGGCTAAGAGTGTTGAAAAAAAAACAGGAATAAAATTAGAGAAAGAAATAAAAATATTAGAATAGCTATGCAAAAAAAGATTTTAATTATTGGTGGTGGTATTTCAAAAGAAAGATTAATAAGCTTAGAAACAGCTAAAGCAGTTTATAAAGAATTAAAAAAAAAAAATTACATTGTTAATTTATGCGAACCGGACAGCAATTTAATAAATAAAATAAAATTATTTAAGCCAGACGTCGTGTTTAATGCCTTACATGGGCAATTCGGAGAAGATGGATATATGCAGGCAGTATTAGAATCTTTGAAAATAAAGTATACACACTCTGGCGTTCTGGCTTCTTCAATTGCTATGGACAAAATACTTTCAAAAGAAATATATATTAAAAATAAAATACTCACACCAAAATATTTAAAATTTGAATTTGATAAAAATTTAATCGATAAAAAATTAATAATAAAAATTGATAAAAAATTTAAATTTCCTGTTATTGTTAAGCCCATCAATGAAGGCTCTAGTGTTAATGTATTTATTTGTAATAAAAAAAATTTTATTACAAATTTAAAAAAATTATCTTCTTATAAAAAAGTTTTAATTGAAAAATTTATTCCTGGAAGAGAAATACAAGTTGCTATATTGGGCAAAAATTTTTTAGGAGCAATTGAATTAATTCCTAAAAGAAAATTTTATGATTATGAGGCAAAATATAATGCTCAAGCAAAAACTAAACATATAATTCCAGTTGATCTAAGTAAAAAAAATCTTGATAAAATTTTACAAATTGCTCAGAAAGCACATAACGTAATTGGATGTAGAGGAGTAACAAGATCTGATTTTAAATTTTATAAAAACAAATTTTTTTTACTTGAAACAAATACCCAGCCAGGAATGACAAAACTTTCATTAGTTCCAGAAATTGCAGAGTATAATGGTATGAATTTTATCGATTTAATAGAATGGATATTAAAAGATGCATCAAAAAATAGATAAAAAAAACAAACTACTTTTTTATATATTTTTATTTATTTTGCTAACTTCTATAAATAATAAGTCATTTTTAAAAAAAATTAATTCTTTATTAAAAATTAATAATATTGAAATAAAAGGCCTATCGGAAACGGAAAATCTTCAACTATCTAGTAAATTTAGATTATTATTATTTGAAAATATTTTTTTAATCAATAATGAAAGTTTCAAAAAAATCCTAGATAAAAATAATTTAATACAATCGTTTAGTATTAAAAAAAATTATCCAAATTCAATTTTAATTAATATTAAAAAAACTAATTTTTTAGCTTTAACAAATTTTAATAATGAAAAATATATAATTGCCTCGAATGGAAAATTAATAAAATTTAAAAATATTAAAGACTTAAGTAGGGAATTGCCTTATGTTTTTGGAAAAATGGACTATACAGATTTTATCATTTTTAAAAAAATAATTGATAAATCAGAATTTGATTATAAAAACATAGATTCATTATATTATTTTCCTAATAAACGTTGGAATATTAAAACAAATAATGATTTTTTAATTAAATTACCTAATACTAATATTTTAAAGTCTTTAAATATTGCAAAAAATATAATCAAAAATAAAAATTTTAAAAGTGAAAATATTATAGATTTAAGAATTTCAAATTATATTATTACATCAAATGAGTAAAAAAAACTTTGATATTTGTTTAGATCTTGGTGCCTCTAAAATCAGAGCAGCTGTTTTTGAAAAAAATGAAAATAATCAAATTTTCTTTTTAGAAAATAATTGTTTAACATCGTTAAAAACTAATCAACCTGATCTGTCTATTACAGATAAAGCTTTGGAGAAAACGATACTAGAGATAGAAAAAAAAACTGGAGAATATTTAAATAATATTAATTTAATGCTAGATAGTCCTCATGCACTTTCAATATCCTTATCTGTATCAAAAAAAAATGAAAAACCTTTTTTATATAAAGATGATATTGAATATTTAATTCAAGATGCAAAACAACAAATTTTAAATAACTATCAAGATAAGAGTATAATTCACATAGTTATCAATAATTATAAAATTAACAATATTGATTATGACTCTTTGCCATTAAATATGGAGTGTAATAAGTTTTCAATTGATATTATTTTTATTTGTTTTCCAAAAGAATTAATTAAAAGTTTGAAAAAATTATTTAACAAACATCAGGTATCAATTGATCATTTTATTTGTACAAGTTATGCTAAATCTTTTACTTATAAAGACCATTTTAATGAATTTAGTCATATTGTTTTCCTTGATATAGGATATGAAAAAACTTCTGTCATATTCTATGAAAATGAAAAAATTAAATTCTTTGATGTTTTGCCAATTGGAGGAAACCATATAACTAAAGACATTTCAAAAGTTTTAAATATAAGTATTGAACTATCAGATAAAATTAAATTAAATTTAGATAAAAATATCTTTTTTTCTGATAACGAAAAGAATACAGAAATTTTTAAGAAAGAATTTTTAGATACAATTAAAGAAAATAATCTTTCTTTTGACTTAATTAAAAAAATTATTTTTGCACGACTTGAAGAAACTTTGAATTTGAGTTTTAAAACAATAAAAAAAAATCAATCTTCAAAGTTAAACAATCACCTAAAAGTTGTTTTAATTGGCCAAGGTTCAAAAATTTTAGATAATAAATATATAGATATTAGAGAAACAACACCTTTGGTTCAGGAAATAGATCTTTTTGACGAATCAATATCAAATATTTGTCAATCAGGTCTCAAATTATTGAATGGAGGAAATACACAAGAGGTTGTAATTATTCCAAAAAAGTCAGAAAAAAAAGGATTATTTGAAAGATTATTTTATTTTTTTAAATAAAATATGTATTTTTTTGAAATATTTGTTGTGTTCTTATAATTTTACAAAACTTATATAAAGTTAATGTGTCTGTTCTTAATCAAAAAACATTTAAAAAATCTTTTAAAATAGAAGGTTTTGGTTTGCACAGTGGTAAACCAGTTGAAATGCACGTTAATCCTTCTGAACCCAATACGGGCATAGTTTTTAAAAGAACGGACTTAGCAAATGACAATTATATTATTCCAGGTGTTTTTAATGTTAGCAATGCAACATTATGCACAACTATTTCAAATGAATTCGGAGTAAAAATTTCTACCCTTGAACATTTTATGGCTGCTTTATTTGGAAAAGGTATTGATAATGCTTTTATTGAAATTAACAGCGAAGAAGTTCCAATCTTAGATGGATCAGCAAAATTATTTGTTGAAGCTATAAATAATGCTGGAATAAAGATAAGCGATAGTCCAATTAAAGTTATTAAGATAGAAAAAAAAATTACTTTTGAAGATGGAAATAAGAGTATTTTAATAGAACCAAGTAAAATTAGTTTAGATATAGATTTTGAAATTAAATATGACAATAGCCTTATAGGGACACAAAGAAATTTAGTTAAAGTATATGAAGCAGATCTTAAGGAAATATATGATTCAAGAACATTTTGTCTTTTTGAAGATATAGAAAAGTTAAAAACTATGAATCTCGCTAGAGGTGGTAGTTTAGACAATGCCATAGTTGTCAAAAATGGTGAAATTTTAAATGAAGGTGGATTAAGAAATGAAAAAGAATTTGTAAATCATAAAATATTAGACTGTATGGGAGATCTATTTTTAGCAGGACATAAAATTATAGGAAAAATTATCTGCTCTCAAGGAGGACATAAGCTTACAAATCAGTTATTAAGAAAAGTTTTTAGTGATAATAAAAACTTTTCAATTCTTGAAATTAAAGAAAAAAACATACCACATTCGTTTATTAACAGAAATTTCCTTAAATCAATAGCATAATAATTTTCATTTTTTTGTAGTTTTCTGATAGAAATTTTAGATAAAATTTATGAAGAAAATTTTTCTATTATTATTAATCACGTTAATATTTGGTTGCTCAAATAAAGAAGAGAATAAAAAAATTATCAAAGAAAAAGATTTAGAATTACAAATGATTGACTCCTATAAACAAGGAGTGGAAGCTTTAGATAAGGGAGATGGAATAACAGCTGCAAAAAATTTTAATGATGCAGAACTTTTGTTTCCACAATCTGAGTGGGCGCCAAAATCAGCTTTGATGGCAGCTTACTCTTATTATTCAGTAGACAACTATAATGACGCAATCAATGAGATTGAGTTATATTTAAAAAAATATCCTAAAGATGAGAGAGTAGGTTATGCAAATTTTCTTTTGGCAATGTGTTATTATCAAAGCATCGTAGATGAAAAAAAAGATCTTGATCCATTAATTAAAGCCAGAGCACAGTTTATTTATGTAGTTAAAAACTATCCAAATACAGATTTTGCTCTTGATGCAAAGTTTAAGTTAGACTTAATAAAAGAAATATTAGCTTCTAAGGAAATGTATTTAGGTAGTTATTATATTCAGAAAAAAAAATGGATATCAGCAATTAACAGATATAAAAATGTAATAAATGAATATGAAACTACAATTTACGTAGAGGAAGCCCTTCATAGATTGGTGGAATTACATTACAAAATTGGCTTAGAAAATGAGGCTAAAAAATATGCGCAGTTATTAGGATATAATTATTTATCAAGTGATTGGTATAAGAGCACTTATAAAATTTTCAATAATGATTATAAACTGGCAAAACCTAAAGTTAGAAAAAAAGAAAGCAGCTACATAATTAAAAAATATAATTCTATTTTCAAAAGAAAATGATCCAAGATGAAATACAGAAAAAATATCTAAAAAAAGTTAAACTTATTCAAAAATATAATCAATTTTATTATGATAAAAATAAATCGATTATAGCTGACCACGAATTTGATCATCTTAAGAGAGAAGTTTTAGAATTAGAAAAAAAATATAATTATCTAAAAAATAAAAATTCTCCATCAAAAATTGTTGGTTATGCTCCCTCAAAAAATTTTAGAAAGGTAAAACATAGAGTACCAATGCTTTCTTTGGGGAATGCTTTTAATGAAGAAGATTTATTAAATTTCGAAAAAAAAATCTATAATTTTTTAAGCTTAGAAAAGTCAAATGAAATTGAATTTAGTGCAGAGCCTAAAATAGATGGAATTTCAGCTTCTTTATTTTATAAGAATGGAAAATTTATACAGGGTCTGTCTAGAGGAGATGGCAAGGAAGGTGAGGATATTACTGAAAATTTGAGAACCATAAAAGATATCCCTAAAAATATTATTAATAAAAATTTTCCTCATGAAATTGATATTCGGGGAGAGGTATTTATTCAAAATAAAGATTTTGAAGAAATAAAAGATAAATTTGCAAACCCAAGAAATGCAGCATCAGGATCATTGAGACAAAAAGATTCTAAGTATACAAGTAAAATCCCATTAAAATTCATTGCATACACCTTTGGATATTCAAAAGAACTTAATATTAATTTACAATCTGAATTTCTTAAAAATTTAAAATATTGGGGTTTTAGAATTAATCAATTTAACAGACTTATTAAGGGAGTTAATAATTTAATAAAAAATCATAAAGATCTAGAAAAGAAGAGGGTTAAAATTGATTTTGATATTGATGGAATTGTTTATAAAATTAACGATTTTAACCTTCAAAAAAGATTAGGTTTTGCTGCAAATGCTCCAAGATGGGCTATTGCTCATAAATTTTCAGCAAATAGTTCAATTTCAAAAATAATGAACATCGAAATTCAAGTCGGTAGAACAGGAGCTCTTACTCCTGTAGCAAAAATAAAACCAGTAAGTATAGCGGGTGTAATTGTATCTAATGCAACACTTCATAATGAGGATGAAATAAATCGAAAAGACATAAGAATTGGAGATACTGTAATCGTTGAGAGAGCAGGAGACGTCATTCCTCATGTAATATCTGTAGATTTAAAAGAAAGAAATAAAGATTCAAAAAAATTTATTTTTCCAATAAATTGCCCATCTTGTGGTTCAAAAACTATTAAAGATTATAATGAAACTACAAAAAAACAGGATGCCATAAGAAGGTGCACAAGTGAAGGATATGACTGCGATAAAATTTCTGTTGAGAAAATAAAACATTTTGTTTCAAAAGAAGCTTTTAATATTGACGGATTTGGAAAAAAAATTGTTGAAAATTTTTGGGATCTTAAATTGATAAAATTACCACAAGACATCTTCCGATTAAATTATGAAAAAATAAAAAAAATAGAAGGTTGGGGAGATTTGTCAGTTTCAAACTTAAAATATTCTATTAATGATAAAAAAAATATTTCTTTAGAAAAATTTATATATTCTTTAGGCATAAGACATATTGGACAAGAAAATGCTAAACTCTTAGCTAAACATTTAAAATCATCAGATAGTTTTTTTAAGTTATGCCAAAACGGACAGATGAATGATCTTGTGAATATTGATGGAATAGGTGAAACGCAAATAAAATCTATTAAAAAATTTTTTAGCAATAAAACTAATTTAGAAGTTTTAAATGAATTAAAAAAAGTTCTTAAAATAGTAAATGCAATACAACACAATGAAAATGGTTTATTAAAAAATAAAACATTTATGCTCACAGGTAAATTAAATGGAATTAGTAGAGCTGAGGCAAAATCTTTAATAGAAAAAAACTCTGGAAACATAATTAGTAATGTTAGTAAAAAACTTGATTATTTAATTATTGGTGAAAAACCTACTATAAAAAAAATAAATAAAGCAAAAGAATTTAATATAAGAATTGTAAATCAAGAACAGTGGATAAAAATGCTAAATAAGACTAGCTAACCACTTTCTTTCTTCTAAATTTAAAAATTGTGAATATTGAGTGTAAATATTTAAATGATATTTAAATAGATAATTTTTTTCATTTTCAGTAAGTAAATTATAATTTATTAAATCTTTTTCAATTGGCACTAAAGTTAAATTTTCAAAACTTAATTTTTTCTTATCTTCTTTTATATAAACAAGATTTTCTATTCTAATTCCGAAATAATTTTTTTTATAATAGCCCGGTTCATTACTTATAATCATACCTTTTTTAAGTTTAACATTATTATATTTGGATATGGCCTGAGGTCCTTCATGAACGTTTAAAAAAAAACCCACTCCATGACCTGTTCCATGGGCATAATCAAGACCATCTTTTTTTAAAAGTTGTCTAGCTATTGAATCTATTTGTTTGCCACAATTAAACTTATTAAGGTTGGTATTAAACATAGCTATATGGCCTTTTAAAACGTTCGTATAAATATTTTTTATAGAATCTGGTTGTTTAGAAAAACACATTGTTCTTGTTACATCAGTCGTGCCAAATTTATATTGCCCACCAGAATCACACAAAAAAATATCATTTTTTTTTATAATCTTAGTTGATTTTTTTGAAGCTCGATAATGCACAATAGCAGCATTTGAACCAGTTCCGGCTATTGTATTGAAGCTTGGAAATAAATAATTTTTACTTAGTTTTCTAAAACGCTCTAATTTATTTTGTGCGTCAACTTCAGTTATTTTTCTTTTATTTTTATTTTTTATCCAAAAAATAAATTTGGTTAAAGCTAAGCCATCTTCAATATGGGAATTAATCGTATGTTTAATCTCTGATTTATTTTTAATCGATTTCATTAGGTAGCAAGGATCAATAAAGCACTTAATTTTAAATTTTGATTTGATAACTTCTTCATTAGAAAGAGAACAAGTTAATTCATCTATAGAAAAATTTTTTCCTTTTAGATTGTTAATTATTTTTGGAAAATTTTTATATTCACAAAATGAAAAGTTCTTATAAAATTTATTTTTTTTAATATTATAAATTTTTTTAGGGCACGAAAAAAAAAATATTTTTTTTTGGTTGGTTAAAATTATCTTACTATTTGGAATAGGGCTATTGGGGCTATCTTTTCCTCTTAAATTTAATAGCCAAGCGACATTTTCTGGAGCACTTATAAATATATTTTCAATTTTATGTGCGTTAATTTTATTAATTAACCTGTTAATTTTTGACTTTGAACTTTCACCTATAATTTTTTGGCTTATACCATAAAAAGGAATAACATTTTTTTTATTTTTTGATTTATATATTTTATCAATTAAATTTTCTTTAATTGATATTAATTTACAAACTTTATTAAATTTTTTTAAGCTTACGTTTGTGAATAGTTGTGGATCAAAACCAATTGACAATTTTTTTTTATATTTTTTTAAAACATTTCTAAGTGTATATTTTGATATTTCAATAATTTTAAAATATTTTCCAGATTGTAATTGTGCTTGAATTGTGTATCTACCGTCTATAAATAAAAATTTTTTTTTTTTAAAAATAATTGCGTATCCTGCTGACCCTGAAAAGTTAGAAATAATTTTTAATCGATCTGGGTTAGAAAATTCTGAAAAATATGCATCATTTTTTGGTATAAGGTAACCGTCTAAATTATTTAAATTTATTAGTTTCTTTAATTCTAT
>Ga0115000_10004695_pt1 | contig 11135 bp, 8 predicted proteins | sample ArcticOcean_MG_C_6_FD_89690 | JGI IMG/M metagenome (GOLD analysis project Ga0115000, IMG submission 89690) | Marine microbial communities from western Arctic Ocean - ArcticOcean_MG_CB8_128 | ecosystem: Environmental > Aquatic > Marine > Oceanic | place: Arctic Ocean: Canada Basin | collected... | reverse complement strand
TGCGAGCAGCACGGCTCCACGCCTTTCACTAAGCCTAAGTCTTTATTCCGCGGGGATTCGGGCGTTGAATAGCAACACGCCCCCTGCTCCTATCAGTGCCGACGTGAGGGATTTAGCCCACAGGTGTTCGAAGACCAAGATGGCTGCCGAGCTGCCAGGTTCAAGCATGTCAGCTATGTCTTGGAAGTCTTCGTCTTCTACGTAGTCGGCGCTATCACTAACAATTAGTTCCGCCCATTCCTCATTGCCAGCGTCCACCGCCTCTAATGTGACAACTTGGCCGTCCAGCGCTTTTGCCACAAATTTTAAGTCTAGAATCGCGATTTGACCCCCGGCCACCAGTCGCGCCAATTCCGGAAGAATCTCGCCTGAAAATTCATTTCCTGGGAAACCTAGAACAAGTACCTCAATCGGACCGTTTGACATAATCCTCTTCTCCCATCATCAGTGAAAACCGTCGTAACATTACAACGTGAGCGCCTCCGTCACTTTCAGGTCTGCGTCCCCACCGTTGTTAATTCCGCATTTCAATTAAGCCCGACCATAGCCAACTGCATCCCGCCTGATCAAGCGACAAAATGGCTTGATTTGTGTCATGCGAGATTCGTCATACCGTGAGCGCTACCGTCACACCTGGCAGAGAGGTGATGAGAAAAGCTCTGCGCATGCCGTACTCGCATAATTATAACTGTTAGCCGATCAGGCCAGCTATTCCCCCAAGAGTCAACTTGATACCAAAAATCAGCAGTACAGTGATCGTGATCCCTGCAGAATTAACGCCCATCCATGATCCCAATGAACCCAGGATGTGCTCAGCTTTCGACCGCATAAGCAAGTAGATGGTCATGGGAATGGCTACACACAGGCTCGCAACAAAGACATACGCCAGTGACACGATCCAGATCTCAGCCGGTGCCAGTCCGTTGTTCCCGATTGCGGCTGCTGCACCTAGTGTGAGCATCAAATTCTTTGGATTAATGCTTCCTAACGCAAAACCCAAAAAGCCTGAGTAGCGAGGTGACGCCTGCTGAAGACCTGCCATCCATTTCGGCTGGGCGGCATTTTGATCGGCTGGAGTTCGAGTCTGCCATGTTCGACCTGCCTGGAAGAGAAGGCCGAAACCCAGAATCACACGCAACCATTGCGTCCACGGGACCGGGTCCGAGGCAACTGCGATGCCGAGACCTATGCCGGTGGCACAGACTGCACCAACACCTGCCAGCCAACCGAGGGTAAACGTGGATCCGGACGATGTGGCTCGGTCTCCTTGAAGAATGAGTACTAATGCAATAACGGCTGCGGCACTTGCACTTACCCCCACGGCTAATGGCAGAACCTCGCTAAGAACTTGAAGCATGGCGCTTTCATTTGTTTGCAAAACTATTCCCTATCTGTTGGGAGTCATTACCTTGCATGACGGCTTCAGGTCCCCCCGGTTTGTGGACAAGGTCTATGGAGAGTGCGCCACCCTATAGTTGAACTGTAACGCGTATTGCAGTGGCGTTTAGTATTTGGTCTTGGAATACCTGCGGTGCATGTAATACTTTCAGCATCGTCGACATTGTCTCGAACGTTTCGTAGTTGACCTAGTCGTTCGGCTGCGTCAATCATTTACTCTAATTGACGCGATGTCTTCGTGCTAGCAAGGTAGCCCATTTTAGCAATCACGAGCAGTGTTTGTCCTGCGGCTGCAGGGTCATTTGACAGAAGCAACTCTGCATAGATCCCACATTTCTAGTGGCGACCAATGCCACTATCCCGTCTCGTAACGCAAGTCGGGCAATGCTGCAGAAAGACGCTCCAAATCATCGGCCGTCCAAGCCGGATTATTGATACCTAAAGCCACGGCGGGGGCCATTTGGGCACTGTAATTGTGGCCTACTTCGGGTGGCTCTCCACCGGCCACTAAATCTAGGCCTACCTGGAGGAAAGTCACAATTGGGATCCAGCGGAATTGCGGCATGACTCCCGGTCCTAGGGGCGAGTCGGCCCAGTCTGGCTTACTCAACAACAACGAGGGGCTCCAATAAACAACGGGATCGTTCGCGTGAGCTGCAAACACGATGCGAGTACCTTGATTTGGATTCGCCGTTCCACTAGTTTCTGGCGTAACAATTACCTGCACTATGGAACCGTCACCCACCACGGGGTCCCACGCAGGTCCGCTCGTGCGTTCGGCTTGCCACGACTTCCACAAGGTGGACTCAGCTGGCGGACCGATCCACACAATTTTCTGGATGTCCTGAGTAACATCTTCCGGTTGATCTCCCACTTGCCAAGCCCCCTGGGTACCCATCGAACCCAGGGACTCACCGAAGAGGATTAATTCTGGTCTTGAATCTGACGGGAGAGACTTCCAACGGTCGACGACCGCTTTGATCAAAATTGAGTTTTGGTCCATCGAAGTCTGCGGATCAATTAAAAAGCCAATCCACGATGGCACAGCCGAATACTGAACAGTCACTGTTGTGACGTCACCTCCAGTGACTGCCTCGATGGAATTGATCGCGTCAGGGTCTACCCAGCCGGTGCCTGTTACTCCGTAAATAACGAGATGCGGCCGTGACCACGCGTCTACACGATCTAGCTCAGCAAGGGCAATCTCCACTCTCTCTTCCGGAGTTTGCGCTTGCTCCATCCCGACGTACAGGCGAACCGGCGTGCTTGAGGGGCGTCCAGTGATGCCAGTGATCTCGGACGGTGTCATTGTGTTGTTAACGTAGAACCGTCCTTCGCGACCAAGAGTTTCCCAGTCTGTGTTACTCCCGGCGCTTCCACTATTGATTCCAAGATTTACAGGATTCTGACCGCTGGAATCAGCGTTGATCGAATCGTAAGAGACGGTGATCGCGTTAAATGCACCACCGAAAACAGCGGCGGAGCCAACACACCATGCAGCGGCAACAACGCTACGAGGCACGCGGATGCGGCCGGGTGAAGCACTCACCCACGTGGACAAGCCCGGGATGAGCGCAATGGCCCGTGCCAACAGGCGAGTGACGACGCGAAAACCACGCCCGATACATACGAAAATCAGACCCAGAACTGCAGCTCCCAAAAACAACGCCACGGTTGCGGGTGCGCCTTTGGTGAAATTAAGAGCATCCTGCTGGTCGTATTGCCAGCCAAGCGCGATTGGGGTCAAGATCGCGCAAGGGATCCAAATGGCCAGCAGTGAGACCAGGACAATTTTGCGGTCAGGGTAACTTGCAGTGAACTTCACAACACTACGAGCGATCCATTCCACGGTTGAACCAATTGCGTACCCGGCAGCCATCCCTAGCCCGGCGACAAGGATCATGAAAAATGTTCCTCGAGGAAGTAAGGAAGGGGTCAAGGAAGCTGCGTAGCCAATGCCGGCGCCAATCAAGCCACCGTAGGACGGCAGCGTCAACATGACTTTCCCGTTCAACCCCGACCTGAGTGCCATTGCACCTTCTCCTTTTTAAAGTTTTACAATTTCGTTTAATGCCCACACTACGGCAAACGCTACCCCGAACCATGACAAAAATTGAAATATCGAATTGTTACCCATTGCCAGCTCCCGGAAAAAACGGAGATTGGGTGGAGGCTTTGGGTGTTTCCAGTTTTTTCTTTATACTAATAAACGTGCAGAGCAAAAACTGTAATTCAACTAGGTATCCCAGCCCCAATCTCGCGCTAGTTGGGTTCGATTTCTCCTGGGATCCAGGTCTTTTCGAACCACGGCTCAAGTGGACCGTATAAACGAAAAATCGCAAACCACGATTTACCGGGCCGCGTTTGAATCCAGTTTCCCGCATGCGAAGACGGCTGATTTGGACCAACTTTTATTAACACGCTGCCGTCATCCTGGGTGTGCAAATCTTTACGCATACTGTTGACACTGGGAAATTTTTGGTCGGTCTGTAGCATTGATCTGGTTTGCGTGTCGTACACCGTGAACGACCAGAAGTCCTTCGCTGGTGCATCTGGCGGAAGACGGAACGTGTAGGTGCGGTCACCGTCGAGCCACTCCCCTGCGCTGTCTCGTGCGACGACCCCGTACTGCGAGCCAATTCCTGGAATTTTGATCATCATGGCGGGCGTATTCACTGTCGCCAGATAAAAAAACATCAGTCGAGAGTCAGCATCCTTACCACCGGCGCCGCCGTCGACCATGAACTTGTAATCGGCGGCGGGCATGGGTGTGTACCACTTACTGTTTTCCTCACCATAAATATACGCCTCGGGGACGCGAGGGCGAAACGTTACTGTTCGGGCGTACGCGTTAGCGGCAGTTGCGGCCTTTTCAAAAAATTCGGTCCGCTCTGCAGACTTGTCGAACGACTCACCTTTTCGGATCCCAAGACCACTTGCCACACCGAGTATTTCTGGGTTAAATGCGGAAGTAGGTTCCTTTTGAATTACATTGTGGATTTCTTCGAAAAACGATGCGTGGTTCGAGTGGATCGTATTTTTCTTCATTCCTGACGCATTTAACCAATTCATGGCAGGTGGGTTGCTTTTGTCCTTGAGTGCATATGCCTTAATTCCATTTCGAAAAGAATCCGAGGCAGGCTTCGTCTCACCATCAACAAGCATTCCTCTGCAAGGGACCCAGTTGATGTATGTGGGAGTGTGCGCAATGAAATACGTCTGCCCGTCGACCTCGGCGGTTTCACCGTTAGCGACACTGTTCAATGGACCGTCATAGTCTGGTCCCAAGACCAAGTATTTCCCACCCTCAGACCGATCTGGTCCGGGTGCACCCATATCAACAACGAAAGTAAAAGTTGCGTCATTAATCGTGCTTGGGCCGCACTTAGGAGGAATCTCAAGAACAACCGGGCCTGACTTTTCTAGATCAAGAATGCAAAACGCGTATACGGTATCCGTGTTAGCAGTGAGATAAAGGCTGTTGGAATCCATGAGATCATCACAAATAAGCCAGTTTTGCTCTGTGTTTCCGCTGGTAAAGTTGCTTTGAATGCCCGCGCGAATAGCCTCGAGGCTTGCCACGGGGACCATATTTAGAAAGAGCGAAACGGCCCGCTGATGATCGACCGTATCCAAAGCTGATTTAACTGTGGGCCCAGAAGGGAAACCATCAGCAAATTCATAGTGAACACCGTCCACTTTTACTTGATTGGCCGTTAAAAGATCCGCAGGGATTTCTGTGTTGAAATTTTCAGTCATGCAATTTGTCCCTTCCGTTCCCTCATTAATGATACCTTTGTCGGTCCACTGATCGTACACACGACATTGAACGTGCTTGCACCGAAAGTCAATGTTGAGACAAATCAGGTCAGTTTGTTTCCCGCAACCACATCTATTTGAGTTCAAGTGTAAAATGATCCAGCCAGTAAAAACCCATGACTCCACGATCCCCGAGAAGCACATTTTCACTTTCTGAATTATGTAAAGAAATAATATGTCTTTGTGTAAACAACGTGGAGTGAGTTGCAGTCTCGCTGGTTGAGCTACTTAAATGGCTTCTAAAGGATTTGCTTATTCCGTTGTTTTTTGCCGCTTACTCGTGACAAGGATTTGAGTGAGTCTACGTTGTGTTTTGCGGAACTCCTTCTGCCCATAACAGTCCATAAAGTTAATCAAAGTCAGTGGTGAAAGTGTGTTTTTAGCGATGGGCAGAGGCGATCGCCGTCTTTGTTGGCATGTACTTTCTGTTGAGCGAAGACGGGCTAGGGGAAGTGGAGAAAGTCTTGTTGCGTGAGCGCGCTTTCATAGCTACGTCCGAATTTTTTGAGTGCCTCACTTTCGGTGACGGTGTCGTCGAACAAAACCGGTTCAGTAGACCTGGATCTCACCGGGGTAGGTTGAAGCAATCCATTTGTCGCCCCAACTCAAGCGTCGTCTTTGTCCAATGACTTTTCGAGCGCGGCGATGGCATCTTGCTGTTGAGCGCTAAGGGCTTTAATTGCATGCGGCTGGCCACGAATGTCCGATAACTCGTCCCGTGGTTTTTGCTTTTCTTTGGAGACAGGAAAAAATGCAAGATAGCCCGTCAAGTTGCGGAAGATCCCCCACTCCGGTGCGGTGGTGATGTTCGCCTCAGGGGATTGGGGTTCGATGGCCAGCATCCCCACGCTTTCGCGTAAATGAGAAGCCTAGATCACTCAAAACTAATCAAAGCTATGTTGTTTCCCCCGACCTTGTCCTGAACTTTGGCTTAAACGAACTCGCCTACTCCCTCGAGGAGCAAAATCACGGGGTTGTGACTCATTTGGACCCTACCGGACACTTTCACCCACAGTCGGGTCGATCAGCGTGTATATTGCTGTGTCTCAACGTTCGATCCGCTTTTTGGTGGGAAGCAGGCGATTAGGTGCAGATCACGCTGTAGTTGCCTCAACGCCTTTTCACCGGTCCGTCATTGTAGTAACAATAGGTCAATTAGAGAGAAGAATGAATTCTCAAAAGCCAGATCAAGCCGTAAGGCTTGCTTGGCGCTCGCGTCTTTCACAGTTTCAATTCTGGTCAAGTTCGCAAATCGTCAATGTTGCCCGACGGCCGACAGATATTTTTATTCTGATTGGCACACTCGTTGGATTCGTTGTGGTCACGTTCCTTCTGCCGGACGATTTCTTGGCTGGATTGCAGCTCGATCCGGGTCTGACAAACATAGCAGATCCCGCCTTACTGTTGAGCAGTATCGGGTTGATGGTGTGGGGGCTTTTTGTCTTCGGCATGTCAGTCTTCAGTCAGTCGCACCGTCGGATCCTCATGCAGTACCTCGTTGCGATCGCTATCAGCGTGGGGGCTTCGATGATTGTGGTCTCACGCAAGGACGGTGGCGAATTTTTTCAAATTGGAACGATTGGGATCTGGGAGCCGCACTGGTCATTCAGCACCGTCCTGCCGCTCGGGGTGGCGCTCGTTTCAACGGCTTCGCCGTTCTTAAGTCGCCGGGCAAGATTCCTCGGGAGGGTCTTAATTACCGGTGCTTTTTTTGGTGCCATCTTGTTGGCAGAGTATTTGCCTACCAGCGCCAGTAACCTAGTCTTGATCGCTCTTGCTGCTGCAGCAATTACTCACATCATCTTTGGAACACCGTCGGGTGGGCCTTCACCCAAGCAAGTAAAGGATTTTCTTGATTCCCGTGGTTTGGGGATCGAAGATCTCGCCGAAGACGCTGTGACGCCAGGAATCCACCGGATGTCTGGCCGTTGCGATGACGGGTCGTTGATTGCGGTAAATGTTTTTGCTTATGACGCGCTTGACTCCCAACTATGGGGAGGCTTGACCTCCACGTTCCGAAATAGGGAGACGAAGTCGCGGCTGGTCAAGGCCCGTCTAGATCAGGCCGAACACTCGATGCTGATGTCGACATTAGCTGAACGAGCAGGGGTTTCTGCTCGTTCAGTGAAGAGCCTGTGGGAGACCGACAGAAATGACGTTCTGGTCGTAAGCGATGGCTACGGTGAAACTCTCACGGACGTCTCCATGACCACGGACGTCGCTCGGGGGATGTGGCGGCTCATTAATGCGCTTCATAAAGCAGGAATCGTGCACTCGGAGATTTCCAGACAGGCGATCTCAATATCGAATAACGGGGAACTGGCATTTAACGATCTTCGCTCCGCCTACATCTCTGAAGCCAATTCTGGCCGGATCCTCGACAATGTTAATGTGCTGGCTCTTACGGCTGCGAGTGTTTCTGTCGACACCGCAATAAGTATTGCCCGAGAATTTCTCTCCGATGATCAACTGCTCGAAATGGCACCCTACTTACAAAAGGCTGCTCTGAGTTCTAGTTCCTCGGCCAGCAAGGAACTTAACGCCAAGAAACTCCGAGAACGTGTTCTCGAGGTAACGGGTGGGGAAGAAATTGAGCTTGCCCGGATCCGTCGCGTGGATCTGAAATCGATTCTGACCATCACGATTATCGGCATCATCACATTCTCTTTGTATGGGCTCCTGTCCGGAGTGGATTTGCTTTCGATTTTCCGCGAAATCCGAAATGCCGACTCGGCGTTAATTCTGTTGGCACTCCTACTGTCGCCAATCATTCAGATGTTCTTCGCCTTATCTACGGTCGGTGCTGCGCGAAGGCCGGTGAAGTACTTCCCAGCCTTAATGCTTCAGTATGCGATCCAGTTCATCGCTGTGACGATGCCCGCCACTGCGGCACGCATGGCTATGAACATTCGCTTTTTCCAAAAGTTCGGCTTCCCTCCAGCGCAAGCGATATCGATCGGCGTTATCGACAGTTTCAGCGGATTCTTGATTCAGATACTGTTCCTGCTGACTATTTGGATCTTTGGTCTCACAGCCTTCACGGTCAGTCTTGGTTCGATTATCACCGACTCCGCTGAACGAGATTTTTCGGGACTTGTCGTAATCGTCGAACTCGCAATTATACTTATCGCACTGATTTTTGTCGCAGTCCTAATCGTCAAGCGCTCCCGCGACTTTGTCAGATCGATGCTACCGAAAATCCGCGAGACAGTCCGCGACTCGTTCGAGAATGTGCGGGACTCAATTAGAGTGCTTGGCAGCCGTCGTAATGTTGTGATGTTGATCCTAGGCAACGCCGGTGCTCAGATTATGCAAGCGATCATTCTTGGTGTGTGTCTTCACATTTTTGGATACAGCGCGAGCCTGTCCCAGTTAATTCTCATTAACACTCTGGTCAGTCTTTTCGCCGGGCTCATGCCAGTGCCTGGCGGAGTGGGCGTATCCGAGGCGGGATACGCCCTGTGCTTGCAGGCCATCGGAGTCCCACCGGACGTGGCCCTTGTCACCGCGACTACATTCCGGCTCGTCACCTTTTACCTTCCACCACTGTGGGGTTTCTTCGGTTTTAAGTGGTTGCGCACTCACGAATACATATAGACCGCCTCCGCTACCAACAGTTGCCTCATCCGCTTACCTCAATGGCATATCTAGATCTTTGAACTCCCAGAAATCTTACACCCGGTCCGCAGAAAAAACGGTGCCGTAAAATTAGGAGTGATTGCAGATTTGAATCGATTCAAATACGGAGGATAATATTGACCCGATAACCTCAAATATGCATGGATTAATGATCCGCAGCGTTGCGCGGTCCTAAACTTTATGCGCTGAGTCAGGTGACGTGACTGCTGCTTCACGACAGGTCCTGTGACTTTTAAAACCTCTAGGCATTTTTTCTACTTGGCAAGTACTCATTTCCAGCGTGAACCCAAATTAAGACGGTCCATATTACCTGGAGGCGCATACACGATTGTTTGATTTCCTACATCATCAAGATCTATGTAATCAGCCTCACCAAGATGTGTAGGTACGTGAAATGACGCACCGTTAGCGTCCGGAGGTTACGCGATCAAGACTTGTCCGGGTGGTGGTACTTCCTTGGGCTCGTTCCCTTCGGAGGTCTCGTCCTTATTGTCTGGTACGCGTCGGCAGGAACCACCTGTCCGAACCGATACAGTGCGCGCATTTAGCCCGCCGCGACTTCAATAATTGCCAATCGCTGCTCGGCAACCCAACCCCAACGCGCAACTACCTGCTGACCGAGTAGACCTTGCACAGATTGAGACTGTCGCTCGCCTTTGAGTGCCAGAAGCAAGACGTCCAGGGTTCCCTCGCCACCGTCAGCCAGAGGGCACTCAATTGCAGTCAATCCTTCAGCTCGGATGCCCGCTGAAATGTACTGGGAAACTTCAACAGATAAAAAAGTTCCTTTTAATGAATCTGGTGCGACGAGAATTGAATTCACGACAACTCAGTTCTTTCGCTGCACCACATGCGCAAGCGGGTCCCCGCTTCTCCAGCGGCTGATTTGGCTTTCCACCAGTTGCTTGGCTCGTGGCAGGAATGCGGAAGTATCGCCACCAACGTGCGGGCTGATCAACACTCCAGGAATTCGCCACAAGGGGTGCTCCGGTGGCAGCGGTTCCGGATCTGTGACGTCAAGGGCTGCGCGGATACGTCCTTGTTGAGCGTGCCTCACCAAAGCATCAGTGTTAACGACGCCACCTCTTGCCATGTTTACCAACAACGCACCATCTCGCATCTGTGACAGAAAAGCGTCGTCAACTAAATCTGCTGTGTGCGTAGTTAGCGGAACAGCCAAAATCACTATGTCCGCTAGGGGTAACAAGCGGGGAAGTTCCGTGGTGGAGAGAACACCTGGTCGTTGTGATCGTGCCACAAGAGTCACGTCAACTTCAAATGGGACCATTCGATTAGCAATGCCTTGACCGACGCCGCCGGCGCCGACAATAACCACGCTTCGATCGACGAGGGAGTCCCTTCGCTCATGTAGCCATTTCCCCTCTGGCATTGCTCTTGCAAAATCGTCGATGCCTCGCAATGATGCCAAGGTAAGTGCAACGGCGAGTTCAGCTGCACTCGCGTCATGCACCCCCACTGCATTGCATAGCCTCACGTGACCAGGCAGGTACTTCAGCACAGAATCAAATCCCACGGTGAGAATTTGAATGACCTCGAGGTTGGGCATTTGCGCGATGACTTCAAGGCTCGAAGGCAGGCCCATATAGGGAGGAACATAAAAACCGACCGATGCGAGGTCAACATCTATTTGTGAGTCACTTAATTGCAAATCACTGGGCGCGACAACAGTCAACATGAAGGGAGCCTACATTTTCCCTTCATCTCTGATGGGGAAGCCACTTGGCCATAGACCGCAGCAATCATCTGACACTCGGGGCAGCGCATGGACAAGGGCCGCAAACCTTTTCACGCAGGTTCACACCTTGATCCAGTCGGTGGTCCCGTGAAAGAGAGTTGCGCCTCGCTCAGGAGTTAGTTTTCCATCCGCTCTCCGGGCCCACCGGAGTAGCCAGGCTCGAGGATAAAGATGGGTTCGGCATCTGGCGGCAAGATGAATGTGTCTATAAGAATGGCATCTTTATCGCCGAGGTTAGCCGCGGCCATAGGTTTGTTTGGCGGCATGTAGTGGCACGTGCCTTCAGGGAATAACATGGGCTCTATTCCCTCCGCAAAGTCGGTGATAGTGCCCTCAATGACACACGTGTGGCCTCCATATTGATGCACGTGAATGCCCACGCGAGTTCCTGCCTTGCGAACGCCTCGCTCGACCAGGAGCCGGTTTCCGTCCGCATCGATGGTGTCTAACATGATTTCCACACCTTGAAGCGGTAAGAGTTCTCCGTCCGGGCGCTCGCCGTTCAAGGTGGTCATCTCACCGA